>OGJV01000976.1_pt1 | contig 13857 bp, 8 predicted proteins | sample 1572271 | NCBI WGS metagenome assembly OGJV01 (sample SAMEA2582107, study PRJEB24529) | metagenome | biome: Human gut stool | place: China | collected 2011
TGCTGCCTTGTTTCTTCTCCTATATTTCCGATTTCAAGGACGGTTATGCCCGGACGAACTACGGCGGCAGCATGGTGCTGCGCGACGAACCCTACGGCGGCCAGTGGGGACTTATCGACACGCTGGGGCACGAGACGATCCCGTGCCGCTATTACTACCTCGATACCCCGGGCGAGGGGCTCGCGGCGTTCAGGCTGGAGCAGTTCGGCAATTACGGGTATGTCGATGTCAAGGGGAATGTGGCTATTTCGCCCCGTTTCTCCGTGGCGCGGCCCTTCTCGGGCGGGGTGGCCGTGGTGAGCTACAACAATGTCAATTTCGGGCTTGTCGACCGCAACGGCGGTGAAGTCAGCTCGTTCCGCTATAAACGCATCGGCAGGTTCAACGACGGGCTGGCGCCTTTCAATACCGACCTCTACGGCATGAATTTCCAGGGTATGGAGCCCCGTTGCGGCTATATCGACACCGAGGGACGCGAAGTGATACCGGCCAAGTGGGACGATGCCGCCGAGTTCAGCGAGATGCGTGCCGCCGTGATGCGCTTCGGTACCAATGCCGAAGATTTCTACGATGCCCGCTGGGGCTATATCGCCACGAACGGTCAGCTGGTCGTGCCGCTCAAGTACCACGAGGCCTATCCGTTCAGCTGCGGACTGGCGCGTGTCTTCATCAAGGGGCTCGGGTACGGGTATATCGACCGGCAGGGGAACGAAGTCGTTCCCTGCAAGTATCAGGAGGCCGAAGATTTCCACGATTTCAGAGCAAAGGTCAAACAATACGACCGGGTGCTGACGATCGACGAGACGGGACAGATCGTCGAGCAATGACGCTCCCCGGGCGGGGAATGGCGAAAACGGGGGCCGTGGCCTCCGTTTTTTCATGCCTGCGGCTTTCGCTTGCGGGCCTGTTGCGGCGCGTTGCGCTTACTTGAACCCTACGATCTCAGGGCGGGTGGGGCGGTAGCGGTACTGTTCGACGCGCGTGGCGTTCGACAGGCGGAAATATTCGCTCTCGACCAACCCGCGTTTGCCGAAGGCGATTCCCAGGCGGATCTGCACCGTGTTGAATACGAGCCGCTCGTTGCGGAGCCGTACACCCACTCCGAACGAGGTGAAAAAATCGTTTTTGAAAATGTTAGGCGAATAGCCGATCAGTCCGAAGTCTGCGAACCCGAATACCGCGATGCGGAACCCGAGGGGCTGGTAGGGGGTGAAGACCACCGTTTCCGTGTTGAGGATCATGCGGTTGGTTCCGGTGACGTACTCTTTGAGCGCCTGCAACCCGTTGTCGTGGGTGAAGCGGATCATTTCGTCGCTGCCTTCGCCCCGGTTCCAGCCTTGCGTGTAGTTGAACGCCAGGAACTGGCGGATGCGGCTGCGCCGGAACAGAAACAGGTTCGAGAACCACTTCAGGTCTACGTCGACGGCACTGTGGCGCCACATGCCGCTTTTGAGGTCGATGTAGCTTCCCAGCGTGAAGCCGCCCATGATATAGCCCATCCCCCGGAAGCCGCCGGTCTGGTAGGACATGCCGAGGTACATCTCGTCGTTGAACTCGCCCCACGAATAGCCGCTCACCAGCTCGGCTTTGTAACCCGTCGCCAGATACTCGCGGGTACCGAATCCGTAGACCATGTTCGCCGTGTAGAATTTTTCCCGGTAGAGCCCCCCGCCGAAGAGCATGGCGTCGTGGTCGTGCAGCGCGGGGTTGTAGTCGGCCGTGACGGGCGGGCGGCGGCTGAACCGGGCATAGCTGTAACGGCCCGTCAGGAAGACGCTCGATTTGATGGAGCGGATGTAGTGCGACTTGCCGCCCCATACGTCGAGGTTGCGGACTTTCACGAGCAGCGAGGTGTCGAGGTCGACCATGTAGCGTTTCGATTTTATGTCGCTGTACGTGAGGCCGATCTCGTAGTCCGTCGGCCGGATGAACTCCTTGCGCAGCCCGAGGTTCAGTTCCGAGTTGTAGAAGTCGCGGCCGGCCGAGAAGTCGGCCGTGTAGAATGTCCCCAGCACGTTGGGGATTTTGTATTCCACGATGTTGCCGCCGTAGGAGAAATCCCTGCGGCTGAAATTGGTCTTGAATTTCAGGGTGTTGCCCGTGCCGAAAATGTTGGCGTCCGAAAGCCCGACCATGGTGCGCCCCTCGCCGTGTATGCCAGCGTCGACGCTGATCGTCCAGCTGTCGCGCGTGCGGATGACCATGTTCACGCGCGTCGAATCGAGCGAGTCGGGTACGACGATCACCTCGGTATCGGAGATGTAGGGGCGCGAACGCAGCAGCTGCTTGTTGCGCACGATGAGCTGCGGGTCGAGCTTGTCGCCCGAGCGGCACAGCAGGTCGCGCCGGATAACCCGTTCGCGGGTCAGCATGTGGGTTTTGTTGCCTGCGCGCTCGAACCAGTTGCCGCATGAGTCGAACGGCATCATGCGCTCGATGGTGATGTCGCCTACGGTTTTCCCGGCGTAAGGTTCCAGCAGCCTGCTTTCGTCCAATACGCGCCCGTTCATCGTCGTATCGAGTACGGGTTTGACGAAGAGCATCCTGTAAAGCATGCGCGGAACTGCGCGGCGGTTGGTTTTGGATTGTATGCTGTCGTAAAGGCGCTGGTTGCGCTCCGAGGTCGGCGTGTTCAGGCTGTCGGGGGAGAATCCGCCGGGGGAAACCCTGTCCGGCGCCCGCATGCCGGGATTGACCGTGCGGGCGAAACAGACGCTTTGCGCAGCGAGGAGGGTCAGCACGAGTATGCAAATCCGGCGATACATATCGTCAAAGATAACGTATTTTTTGATGAAAAAGTGCGCCTGAACCTGCTAAAATACAGTTTCTGGCCCGCAGGAGTTACCCTTGGCAAAAAACGGGAGGTGCCGGGTGCCGGTCTGCCCTGCCGTTGAGACTGACAATGCACCTGTTAAGGCAGCTGTCATTGCGGCTGTTGTGAAGACTGTCGATCCAGCAGCCGTTGCGGCTGACATAGCGGCTGCCTGTCGGCGGGCATGTGCCGGGACAGACGGCCGGGCCCGAATAAAAAAGACGACCCCGAAAGTCGTCTTTTTTCTGTCATATCCGGATTGCAGGTTTACCTGCGCCCCTCTTTGGCTTCGATGCACTCGGTAGCATGCGGCACTTTCATCAGCCGCTCCTTGGGGATGAGCTTGCCGGTCGTCTTGCAGATGCCGTAGGTCTTATTTTCGATGCGCACGAGGGCCATCTCCAGGTTCCGTATGAATTTCATCTGGTGTGCCGCCAGACGTCCGCTCTCCTCTTTCGAGAGGGTCGCTGCGCCCTCTTCGAGGACTTTGAACGTCGGGGAGGTATCCTCCGTGTCGTTATCGGCCGTGTGGGTGATAGTGGCGCGCAGCAGCTCATAGTCCGCGCGCGCATTCTCAAGCTTTTTCAGGATGAGCTGCTTGAACTCCTCGAGTTCGGCGTCGCTGTATCTGGTTCTTTCGTCTGCCATAGTCGTCTTCTCCTTGTTGGTTTTATGTAAAATTAAACAATTTTTCCGTAAACACCAAATTTTATATCGTTATATACGATATCGTCCGGACGCACCCTTTATATCGTTCTCAGCAAGACGCATTTGCCGTTCCCGAAGCGGTTTTGCCGCCTTCGTCCGCCCGTCAGATGCGTGTTACGGCGATCCGGATCGGCTCGTCGTCGACATCCGAATCCACGACCACGCCTCCCTCGGGCTGTGCGGCCGGCTTCACCTCGACGGCGAGCGTCTGCGATGCGATATATCCGGCATATTTGGCGATCGCGCCGGCCACGAACTCCTTCTGTTCGATCTCGACGCGGATCTTGTCCGTCACCTCGAATCCCGAGTCCTTACGGATATTTTGGATGCGGTTTATCAACTCGCGTGCCACGCCTTCCGCCCGGAGCTCTTCCGTCAGCGTAATGTCCAGCGCTACGGTAAGTTTGCCTTCCGATGCCACCAGCCATCCCGGCATGTCCTCCGAGGTGATCTCGAAATCGGCCGGGGTTACGGTGATTTTTTCAGCCCCCAGGTCGAGTACGGTCTGGGCTGCGGCTTCGATCTGGGCGATACGCTCCTGCGAGAACTCCGCGGTCATGGCGGCGATCTGCTTCATGTATTTGCCGTAGCGCGGGCCCAGCGTCTTGAAGTTGGGCTTGATGCGCTTGGTGATGATGCCCGTAGTGTCTTCGATCAGTTCGACCTCTTTGACGTTCACCTCGTTCATGATGAGGTTCTTTACGGCCGAGATATGCTGTGCCATGGCCGGGTCGAGCACCGGGATGAGGATTTTGGTGAGCGGCTGGCGCACCTTGATCGACACTTTGCGGCGCAGGGCGAGCACCATTGACGATACGCGCTGTGCCAGGGACATCATCTCTTCCAGGTCGGTGTCGATCAGCTTTTCGTCGGCCTTCGGAAAAGTCGAGAGGTGTACCGACTCGTCCGCGTGGCGGCCGCTGACGGCATTCAGGTCGCGGAAGATACGGTCGGTGATGAAAGGTGCGAACGGTGCCGCGAGCATCGAAACGGTCTCCAGGCAGGTGTAGAGCGTCTGGTAGGCCGCCAGTTTGTCGTCGTTCATACCGCCGCCCCAGAAACGCTTGCGGTTCAGGCGCACGTACCAGTTCGAGAGGTTTTCTCCCACGAACTCCTGGATGGCGCGTGCCGCCGGGGTCGGGTCGTAATCCTCGAGCGAGCGGGTTACTTCCTTGACGAGCGTATTGAGCAACGAAATGATCCAGCGGTCGATCTCCGGGCGCTTTTCGACGGGAACTTCCGGCTCCTTGCCCGTAAATCCGTCCACATTGGCGTAGAGCGCGAAGAACGAGTAGGTGTTATAGAGCGTCCCGAAGAACTTGCGGCGTACTTCGTCCACGCCGTCCCGGTCGAATTTGAGGTTGTCCCACGGCTGCGAGTTGGAGATCATATACCAGCGCGTGGCGTCGGCCCCGTAGGTTGCGAGAACCTCGAACGGGTCGACGCCGTTGCCCAGGCGCTTCGACATCTTGTTGCCGTTTTTGTCCAGCACCAGCCCGTTCGAAATAATGTTTTTAAAGGCTACCGAGTCGAAGAGCATCGAGGCGATGGCATGCAGCGTGAAGAACCAGCCGCGCGTCTGGTCGACGCCCTCGGCGATGAAATCGGCCGGGTAGACCGACTTGAAATAGTCGCCGCCGTTCTCGAACGGATAGTGCAGCTGCGCGTACGGCATGGCACCCGAGTCGAACCACACGTCGATCAGGTCGCTTTCGCGCTTCATCGGCTCGCCTTTCGACGACACGAGTACGATATTGTCCACATAGGGGCGGTGCAGGTCGATATTGCGGGTCGAGTAGTTCTCCTTCGACATGTCGCCGACCTTGAAATTCTTGTAGGGGTTCTCCTTCATGAAGCCCGCGGCGATCGACTTTTCGATCTCATCCATCAGCTCCCTGATCGAACCGATGCACTTCAGTTCCGAATAATCCTCCGTAGCCCATACCGGCAGCGGTGTGCCCCAGAAGCGCGAGCGCGAAAGGTTCCAGTCCACCAGCCCTTCGAGCCATTTGCCGAAACGGCCTGTCCCGGTCGATTCGGGTTTCCATCGGATCGTCTTGTTCAGCTCGATCATCCGCTCGCGCAGCGCCGTGGTGCGGATGAACCACGAATCGAGCGGGTAGTAGAGCACCGGCTTGTCCGTACGCCAGCAGTGGGGGTAGGAGTGGGTATGCTTTTCGATCTTGAATGCCTTGTTCTGGGCTTTCAGCATCACGGCCAGGTCGATGTCGAGCGTTGTCTCGACATCGCAGGCGATCTCCGGGTCGTAGGCGTTCTTGACGTAGCGGCCCGCATACTCCTTGTATTTTTCGACGTCGATGTTGTTTTTTACGAATTCCGGGTCGAGGTCTTCGAGTACGAAGAACTTGCCCTGCTTGTCGACCATCGGCTGGTTTTTGCCGGCTTTGTCGACCATGAACAGCGGGGCGATGCCTGCGGCCTTGGCCACACGGTCGTCGTCGGCGCCGAACGTCGGTGCGATGTGCACGATGCCCGTACCGTCCGATGTGGTCACGTAGTCGCCCACGATCACGCGGAACGCGTCGCCCGTCGGCTTTACCCAGGGGATCAGCTGCTCGTAACGGATCCCCTCCAGTTCGGGCCCCATCCAGCTTTCGCCCGTGATCTGGTAGCTTCCCTCAATCTTCTTGGTGAAGTACGATGCGACGAGGTCCTTGGCGAGGATGACCGTCTGGGGTTCGTCGGTATAGGGGTTGCGGCATTTGACCTTCACGTATTCGATCGCGGGGCCTACGGCCAGCGCGGTGTTCGAAGGCAAGGTCCACGGCGTGGTCGTCCACGCCAGGAAATAGAGCGGCCCTTCGGCGTCGCCGAAGAGCTTTTCGCTTTTCGCGTCGCGGATGATCCTGAACTGCGCCGTGCACGTCGTGTCCTTCACGTCGCGGTAGCAGCCCGGCTGGTTCAGCTCGTGCGTCGAAAGCCCCGTGCCCGCAGCCGGCGAGTAGGGCTGGATCGTATAGCCCTTATAGAGCAGCCCCTTGTCGAAAAGCTGTTTGAGCAGCCACCACAGGGTCTCGATGTATTTGTTGTCGTAGGTGATGTACGGATCGTCCATGTTGACCCAGTACCCCATCTTGCGGGTCAGGTCTTCCCATGCCCCCGTGAACTCCATGACGGCCTCGCGGCAGGTGCGGTTGTACTCCTCGATCGAAATCTTCCTGCCGATGTCTTCCTTGGTGATGCCGAGCTTCTTTTCGACGCCCAGCTCCACGGGAAGCCCGTGCGTGTCCCAGCCCGCCTTGCGGTGCACGAGATACCCTTGCTGTGTCTTGTAGCGGCAAAAGACGTCCTTGATCGTGCGGGCCATGACATGGTGGATGCCGGGCATCCCGTTGGCCGACGGGGGGCCTTCGTAGAATACGAACGCGGGGTGCCCCTCGCGCGTGGTGATGCTCTTGTGGAATGTGTCGCGGGCGTCCCATTCGCCGAGCACGTCGGCGGCTATCTGGGCCAGGTCGAGGCCTTTATACTCATTGAATTTCATGGTATATGTGTTTTTTATTTCGTTCGGGGTCGTACGCCGGCATGGCCGGAAGTGCCGGAAAGATTCCTCTTTTTCCGACAACTTGCAAAGATATAAAAAAGATTTGAAAAGCGTGCAAAATTGCACCTATTCCGTCCGTGGCGGCATCTGCCCGGAGCGGGCTATTTTCCGGCCGGGATTTCGACCCAGAAGCACGACCCCGCGCCGACGGCGGAATCGACGCCGATACGGCCGCCGAGCTGTTCGGCGATGTTCTTGCAGATCGGCAGCCCGAGCCCGGTGCCCTGCGTGAAGGTGTCGACCTTGTAGAACCGGTCGAAAATCTTGGCGCGTTCCTCCTCGGGGATGCCGATGCCCGTATCGCGGACGTAGAACCGTACCCATCCGGGGCGTTGCGAGAACCCGATCGTTATCGAACCTTTTGTCGTGAATTTCACGGCATTGCGTACGAAATTGCCGAGTATCTGGTGCAGTCCCTGCTTGTAATCCTCGAGCTGGAGCCGGGGCAGGCTGTCTTCCAGCCGCAGGACGACCCCTTCGGCGACTTGCAGGCGGAATGTCTCGGCCACCTCGCGGCATAAATCGCGGGCGTCGAATTTCGTACGGACGATCTCTATGCGTCCCGATTCGATCCGGGCCAGGTCGAGTACGTCGGAGATGATTTGCAACAACAGGGTGTTATTTACCAGGATCAGGTCGGCGAATTCTTTGCGCTGGTCGGGATCGGCCTCCGTAGCCATCAGTTCCGAAAAGCCTACGATCGCGTTGAGCGGCGTGCGAATTTCGTGGCTCATGTTGGCCAGGAAGGCCGATTTGAGCTTGTTGGACTCTTCGGCGCGCTCCTTGGCGGCGATCAGCTCCTGTTCGGTCTGCTTGAGTGCCGTGATGTCGTAATTGATCCCCAGCATGTCGATGACCTGTTCGCCGGGGCGGTAGTCCCGGCAGATGAGGTGGGTTTTGATCCATGTTTTCCGTCCGTCGTCGTGCTGCACGCGGCAGATGGCCGTTGCCGACTGCACTTCACCCGCGGAGAAGCGGGTCAGCAGGTCGAGCAGGGGCTTGCGGTCTTCGGGGTGGATGTGGCGGTATTTGCCGATCACGTCGACGATCTGCGCCGAGTCGGCCTCCCCGTAGTTGCGCAGCCATACGTTTTGCGCATAGCCCTCTTTGTTGTAGAGGTTGTAGTTGGCATATCCTACCTGGGCATATTCGGAGATGATGCGGAACAGGGCTTCGAACTCCGAAACCCGGTTCTGGATCTTCCGCAACTCGGTGTTGTCGATATTGATGAGCAGGTAGTGGGTGAGTTCGCCCCGGTCGTCGTACAGGCAGCGTATGCGCCCCGTCCAGTCGAAATGCCCCGGGCGCGTGCTTTCGTAGTAGCCGCCGAGTTTTCCGAATTCGTAACGGGCGGTGAAATCCGCACTTTCGCCGTGCTAGATGCGGATTTTCGTCTCCTCCGGGAAATTAGGGTTGTCGAACAGGTTGAGCCCGCGTATTTTGCCCGGATCTTTCACCCCGAACATCTCCAGGTCGCAGGTGTTGATGTCGATGAGCCGTCCCCGGTCGTTGTAGATCTCGATGCCGACGGGGGCGTTCTGGATGATGTTGCGCAGCAGTTTTTCCTGCTCGTCCAGTGCCTTGTGTGCCGTTATGGCGTCGGTGATGTCGAGGATCAGGATCACAATCTCGCTTCCGTCGTTGGGCGTATTGTACAGGAAACTGCGGCAATGGCGCCTGGTTTTTTTTGCGAACCATTCGTCGGTCTTGTAATTGCCGAGGCGGATGTGCGCGAGTTTGTCGATATGGGCATCGACGGGGTGCCCGGTCTCGCGTGCCGTCTTGCCTATATATGCGTCCGGTTCTATCCCCACGATTTGCTGCGCCGCGCGGTTGACCGAGAGAAAAAGGTAGTCGATGGCGCGTCCGTCGCTGTCGTAAAGCAGCCGGATGCGGAAATATCCGATCGGCAGGTGGTCGAGCAGCACGTCCATATGCTTGTTTTCCTTTACGACCGTGTGGTAGTTGTTTTCGAGCGTCAGGATTTCTGCTTCGCGCCGGTCGTGCACGGGGACGCGCTGCATGTAGCCGAAAAGGTGCGTACCCGTTGCGGGGTCGGTCTGCCGTCCGACGAGCTGGGCGTGGAGCCAGACTTCGCCCTCGGGAAGTTCGATCGGGAACGTCCTGTCGAATTTGCTGTCGACCTTGAGCGCCATGAATTCGTTGTGGATCGGCATCCGGTAGTCTTCGCGAACCAGGTGTGTCAGTTGCCCGATCCGGACTTTGTCGCCGTCGAGCCCCAGCAGCTTGGCAATATATTCGGAGACATGCAGTTCGCCGGCCTGGAAATCCGCTTTCCACCAACCCATGTGGGCGGCGTCCAGCATGAGCATCAGGGATTGGAAATTAGGGGTGTCGGGTGTGAACATGGTGCAATGGGATGTCTGGGGATATTTAGAGCGGGCGGATGATACGTGCAGGGTTGCCTGCTGCGACCGAATCCGCGGGGATATCTCGTGTGACGACCGACCCGGCCCCGACGACCGCCCTGTCGCCGATCGTGACGCCCGGGCATACGATCACTCCGCCGCCCAGCCAGCAGTGGTCGCCGATGACGATGGGCTTGCCTGCTTCGAGGGCCGTCCCGCGTGTCGCGGCGTCGAACGGATGGTGCGCCGTGAGCAGCTGCACTTTGGGGCCTATGAGCGTCCCGCAGCCGATGCGTATCGGTGCCAGGTCGAGGAAAACGCAGTCGAAATTGACGAAGGAACCTTCGCCCATGTGGATGTTGTAGCCGTAGTCGCAGTGGAAAGGTTCGCGGATGAACCCGCGGACGTTGGGGCACAATTCCCCGAGTGTGGTGCGGTAGTCGTCGCCGTGGCCGCAGCATTCGACGTTGAGGCGATGCATCAGGCGCGTGGCACGGTCGCGGTCGGCCGTCAGCTCCGCGTCATGCGGGTCGAACCATTCGCCCGCCAGCATCTTCTCCTTCTCGCCTCTCATCGGTACATGCCGGCATTTTTAGTCGAACGACTGCAATTCGATCAGCTTGGCGTAGATGCCGCCCTTGGCGAGCAGTTCGGTGTGGGTGCCCTGCTCGGCCACGCGGCCGTGGTCGACGACGATGATCTTGTCGGCGTTGTGAATCGTCGACAGGCGGTGGGCGATAACCACCGATGTGCGGCCGACGAGCAGCTTGTTGAGGGCATCCTGCACGAGTTTTTCGCTCTCCGTGTCGAGGGCCGAGGTGGCCTCGTCGAGGATCAGTATCTCGGGGTTTTTCAGCACGGCGCGTGCGATCGAAAGCCGCTGGCGCTGGCCTCCCGAGAGTTTGACGCCCCGGTCGCCGATGTTGGTCTGGTAGCCTTCGGGTGCTTCCTGTATGAAGCAGTCGGCATTGGCGATCCGGGCCGCCTCGACGATCTCGTCGTGCGTGGCCCCGGCCTTGCCCATGGCGATGTTGCCTTCGATGGTGTCGTTGAAAAGCACGGTGTCCTGTGCCACGACGCTCATGTGGGCGCGCAGGCTGTCCTGCGTGTAGTCGCGCACCGAGACCCCGTCGATCAGGATGTCGCCCGCCTTCACGTCGTAGAAACGCGGTATGAGTTCGCTGAGGGTCGACTTGCCTCCGCCCGAAGGGCCTACCAGGGCCACGGTCTCGCCGCGCTTGATCTCGAACGAGATGCCTTCGATCACCTCGCGGCTGCCGTCGTACGAGAAGTGGATGTCCCGGAATTCGATCTTGTCTTTCAGCCCGTCGAGTTCGATCGCCCCGGGCTTGTCCTGGATTTCGCTCTGGGCGTCGATGATCGAGAAGATGCGTTCGCCGGCGGCGATACCCTGGTTGATGTTGGAGAACTGGTCGATGAACGTGCGCACCGGGCGCGTTATCTGCGAGAACATGGCGATGAAGGCGATGAAGCCTTCGGGGCTGAGCGCGTCCTTGAATACGAGCGAACCTCCGAATACCAGGATGACGCCTACGGCCGAGATGCCCAGGAATTCGCTCATCGGCGAAGCCAGCTGCTGGCGGCGGGCCATCGAAAGGGTCAGCCGCGCCAGGTCTTCGCTCAGGTCGTAGAACTTCTGCTTGACGTAGCCCGTGGCATTGTAGCTCTTGATGACCTTGATGCCCGAGAGCGATTCGTCGAGTGTCGAGACCAGTTCGCCCATGCGCTGCTGGCTTGTGCGTGCGGGATGGCGCAGGCGCTTGACGATGCTGCCGATGATCAGTGCCACGACGGGCAGGAAAAGCACCGAGAAGAGTGCCAGCTCCCACGAGATGGCGACCATCATGACCGTATAGCCGATGATGAGGAACGGTTCGCGGAAAGCCACCTGCAAGGTGTTGGTGATGCAGAACTGCACCACGCCGACGTCCGAGGTGATTTTCGAGATGATGTCGCCCTTGCGCTGGTCGCTGAAATAGCCCACGTTCATGTCCACGACTTTGGAGAACATCTCGTTGCGCATGCGCTGCAGGGTGCGCGTGCGCATGTTCTCGACCGTCCATGCGCCCATGTAGCGGAACAGGTTGCTCAGCAGGCTCACGAAGATGGTGACGATGGCCAGCAGCAGCAGGACGTTTTCGGGGTTGTATTCGTTGAACAGGTGCGAATAGGTGAAGTTGAACAGCGCCGTCAGGTATTCCTGGTTGAACGCCAGCGGGGGGAGTTTCTCCACGTATACGAACGTGTAATCCGCATCGAACATCGTCTTGAGGATCGGCATGATCAGCAGGAACGTGAGCGAATTGAACAGTGCGTAGAAGAGCGAGTAGAAGAAATAGGGGATGGCGTATTTGCGGATGGGTCGGGCGAAACCCAGAAGCCTCATGTATATTTTAAACATTACGGGCGGATTATTTGCAGTTTATGTGATAATCGTGACAAAGATAGGAATAATAATGTGAAATTCGGAATTCCCGGCTTAAAAGTGCGAAGTTCCGGGGAGTTTAGAACCGAAAAAAACGAAGGGGCAGACATGCTGTCCGCCCCTTTTCAGGGTTCGTAACCCGTATCTTCCAGTAAATGCGCCTTGTCGTTGGCGGCAGCGACCGCCAGTTGGTCGCAGCGATTGTTCTCCACGGTGTCGGCATGCCCCTTGACCCAGACGAAGCGGACGTTGTGATGCCGGTACACGCGCAGGAAGCGCATCCACAGGTCGGGGTTTTTCTTACCGGCGAACCGCTTTTTCACCCAGCTGAAGAGCCAGCCTTTCGTCACGGCGTCCACGACGTATTTCGAATCGGAGTACACGGTGACGTCCGACCCGTCGAACTTGAGCGCCTCGAGTGCCACGCAGACAGCCATGAGCTCCATGCGGTTGTTGGTCGTCAGGCGGAATCCCTGCGACAGCTCCTTGCGGTGCTGTCCCGAAAGGAGTACCGCGCCGTAGCCTCCCGGCCCGGGGTTCCCGAGCGCCGAGCCGTCGGTATATATGGTGATTGTCGGCAAATCGTGTTGTCGTTAAACCCGGCCCTGCGGTGCGGGTATGGTTCGTCTGCGGCATGGCCGCGGTGGAAAGTACCTGTCCCGAACCCCGCAGGAATTCGGGACAAGGCATGTCCGTCCTTTTTACGAAAGGGCTTCCAGTTGCGCCTTGATGGCCGCGATCTTGGCCTCGGCGTCGGCCTGCTTGGCGCGTTCGTTGGCCACCACCTTCTCGGGGGCCGACTGCATGAAACGCTCGTTCGAGAGCTTTTTCATTACGCTCGCGAGGAACCCTTCCTGGTAGGACAGTTCGTCCGTCAGTTTGCGTCGTTCCGCTTCGGCGTCGATTTTGCCCGCCATCGGCACGAAGTACTGCGTCGTCTTGACGATGAACGCTGCGGCCGCCGGGTCTTTCTCCGTCACCGTCTCGATGGCCGTCAGGTTGGCCATTTTCCGCATCACGGGGGCGTACTCGGCCGGGTAGTTTTCGTCGGCGATCACCTTGAGCGTCAGCGCTTCCTTCTGCGGCAGGTTCTTCTGGTTGCGGACGTTACGCACCGAGGAGATCACCTCCCTGGCCAGCTCGAACCGCGCCAGCAACTGTCCGTCGATTTCGTCTGGCTGGGGCATCGGGGCGACGGTGATCGACTCGCCTTCTTTGCGCGGGGCGAGGTCTTGCCAGATCTCTTCCGTCACGAAGGGCATGAAGGGGTGCAGCACGCGCATCAGGGAGTCGAAGAACGTGCGTGTGGCTTCGAACGTCGGCGCGTCGATCGGCTGCCCGTAGGCGGGTTTCACCATCTCGAGGTACAGGCCGCTGAAATCGTCCCAGAAGAGCTTGTAGGCCGTCTTGAACGCCTCCGAAATGCGGTAGCAACCGAAATCGTCGGCGATCTGGCGCAAAGCGACGCCGAGCGTCTGGCGGAACCATTCGACAGCCAAGCGGTTGTTCTCGTCCTGTGCGGCCTTGCCGTCCGCCGACCAGCCGTTCACCAGGCGGTAGGCGTTCCATATCTTGTTGCCGAAGTTGCGTCCCTGTTCGCAGAGCGCCTCGTCGAACATAACGTCGTTGCCGGCCGACGAGGAGATGAGCATCGCCATGCGCATACCGTCGGCGCCGTATTTGGCGATCAGGTCGAGCGGGTCGGGCGAGTTGCCCAGCTGCTTGGACATCTTGCGGCCGATCTTGTCGCGGACGATGCCCGTGAAATAGACGTTGCCGAAGGGTTTTTCGCCGCGGTATTCGTAACCCGCCATGATCATGCGCGCCACCCAGAAGAAGATGATGTCGGGGCCCGTCACCAGGTCGTTGGTGGGGTAGTAGTAGCTGATCTCCCTGTTGCCGGGGTTGCGGATGCCGTCGAAGACCGAAATAGGCCACAGCCACGACGAGAACCACG
>OGJV01000979.1_pt1 | contig 13830 bp, 13 predicted proteins | sample 1572271 | NCBI WGS metagenome assembly OGJV01 (sample SAMEA2582107, study PRJEB24529) | metagenome | biome: Human gut stool | place: China | collected 2011
ACTCAATTCTATCACTATATCTTTCCGCATTTCACTTTTTTGTAGTAACTTTGCAACGTAATATTTACTAAACAGAAGAATGTTAGAACAGATTATAGAACCGACACTGCTGACGCAGTTTAAGGAAGCCCTTGAAAATAGCGGAAATGTAGTGGTCACTTGCCACAAATCGCCTGACGGCGACGCTGCCGGCTCAAACCTGGCTCTGAAACTCATACTTGACAAACTTGGAAAGAAGGCAACCGTTGTCACCCCCGACAACGTGCCGGAAGACATGACTTTCCTCCCTGGATATGACAACATCGTGTCGTTTGCCAAAGACCCGGAGATGGCTGCCGAGACAATCAACGCTGCCGACCTCATTTGCTGCCTCGACTTCAACGGATTGTCGCGCCTTGCTGATATGAGAGAGTTGGTCGCCAACGCAAAATGCAACAAGCTGATGGTTGACCACCACATAAACCCTGAGCCTATATGCAACCCGATTTTGTCATATCCGCAGATGACATCGACTTGCGAACTGCTCTACCGCATACTTGTAGCCATTGGCTATTCAGACATGATCGACCTTGACGTGGCGACATGCATATATACGGGAATGATGACCGACACGGGCAACTTCTCATACAACTCCAACCACGCAGAGCTGTATATAATCGTTGCCGACCTCGTGCGACGCGGCGTCGACAAGGACCGCATCTACAAACTTACTCTCGGCACGAGCAGCGAGGCGCGCATGCGTCTAAACTGCTATGCCATAGCCGAAAAAATGCGTTTGTTCCCGTCCCACAAGGCTTCGCTGACAATTCTCGACAAGCGCGACCTGCGAAAGTTCAACTATCAAGTGGGCGACACGGAGGCTCTCGCCAACATGCCGCTTGCCATCCCTACGGTGGTATGGTCGGTTTTCTTCCGCGAGGAGCGTGGTTTTGTGAAAGTGTCGATGCGGTCGGAAGGCGACTTCCACGTAAACACTCTTTGCGCCAAATACTTCAACGGCGGAGGACACGCCAATGCCGCAGGAGGCGAATACCACGGCCCGCTGAGAGGTGCTATCGACACGTTCCACCAAATTTTGAGAGATTTAACTGAAAACAATGTTACTATATGAAAATAAGAAACTTCATACTGATGGCTCTGCCGATTGCATTGGCTCTGCTCGCATCGTGCAAGGATTCAAAAAGCTACTCCGAGTTGCTCGACGACGAGGAAAAATCCATAAATTCTTTCCTCGCGCACCAGAAGGTGCTGAAGCAGATTCCTGCCGACACGGTGTTTCAGACGGGTGCCGACGCGCCCTACTACCAAATTGACGACAACGGAAACGTTTACATGCAGGTGTTGAAGGCGGGCGACCGCACAAACAACAGGGCTCAGGAGGGCGAAACGATATATTTCCGCTTCGGACGCATAAGCATCAACCGCTGGAGCGCCGGATATGAGGATGCTCCTTCGGGCAACTTCGGCGACTTGTCATACAGCAGCACATCGTTCAAATTTTCAAACGAGGAAGCCAACTACGACTACACGAAATACGGCTACGGCGTTGTGTTGCCGCTGGCGTTTGTTGGCATCGACAGCGAAATCAACCTTCTGATAAAGAGCCGCAAGGGTCCATACTCGGAGATTGCCGACGTTGTGCCTTACCTCTACAATATCAGATATTTCAAAAGTAAAAACTAACAAACCATTACTTTATAATCATGTCACTTATAAAATCAATCTCTGGCATCCGCGGCACAATCGGTGGACCGGCAGGCGACGGACTGAGTCCGCTCGACATTGTGAAGTTCACTGCCGCATATGCTACATTCATCCGAAAATCAACAACTAAAAGCTCTAACACAATCGTTGTGGGTCGCGACGCTCGACTCTCTGGCGAGATGGTGAAGGACATCGTTGTCGGAACGCTAAACGGTATGGGTTTCGATGTCGTAAACATCGGCCTTGCCACTACGCCGACCACTGAATTGGCGGTGGTTTGGGAAAAGGCTTGCGGTGGCATCATCCTTACCGCCTCTCACAACCCTAAACAGTGGAACGCTCTGAAACTGCTCAACGAGAAGGGTGAATTCCTAAACGACGCCGAGGGAAAGGAAGTACTTGCCATCGCAGAGGCGGAATCGTTTACTTTCGCTGAAGTCGACAAACTCGGACACGAGTTTATCAACGACACCTATACACGCAAGCATATCGACAGCGTGCTCGACCTCGACCTCGTTGATGTTGAAGCTATCAAGAAAGCCAATTTCACGGTTGCCATCGATGCCGTAAACTCGGTTGGCGGCATCGTGATGCCTCAGCTGCTGCGCCGTCTTGGCGTTAGCAACGTGATTGAGCTCAACTGCGACCCTACAGGTAATTTCGCACACACTCCGGAACCTATTCCTGAGAACCTCACTCAGATTTCCGACCTCTTGAAAACTGGATGCGCCGACGTTGGTTTCGTTGTCGACCCCGACGTTGACCGTCTCGCAATCGTTATGGAAAACGGCGAGATGTTTGTCGAGGAATACACTCTCGTTGCTGTGGCCGACTACATCTTGTCAAAAACTCCGGGTGCTACAGTTTCAAACCTGTCGTCTTCACGCGCGCTCCGCGACGTGACAGAACGCCACGGATGCAAATACACAGCATCGGCAGTGGGAGAAGTCAACGTTGTCACTCAGATGAAAAACAGCGGAGCCGTTATCGGCGGTGAGGGAAACGGCGGTGTCATCTACCCTGCCAGCCACTACGGCCGCGACGCTCTCGTTGGCGTGGCTTTGTTCCTCTCTCTCCTTGCCCACAAAGGCAAAAAGGTGTCGGAGCTCAAGAAGGAGTATCCTCAATACTGCATCGCGAAAAACAAGATTCAACTCACACCCGACATCAATGTCGACGCAATCCTTGAGGCTGTTGAGAAAAAATATGCCAACGAGAAGGTGACAACAATCGACGGTGTGAAAATCGACTTCCCTGAATATTGGGTACACTTGCGCAAGAGCAACACGGAACCTATCATCCGAATCTACTCTGAGGCGAAAACAATGGAGCAGGCCAATGCCATAGCTCAAGAAATAAAAAACGTGGTTTCTGAGATTACAGGCAAACCTTGCTAATATTCAGAGACTGACCCCACAAAGCCCGTTGCCGCCACGCAACGGGCTTTTTTATGCGCCACCACATAATTAAACCTGGTTTTCTGCGTTTATTAATATGTATATTTATAGTCTATGCGCATAACAAGAACAACATATTTTTTTCTATTGATGCTGATTATGCCTGTTGCGGTAGCTGCACAGGTTCATATTTCGGGAAAAGTACTCGACAGCGACAGCAAGCCGATTGAATTTGCCACAATACGTGTAGCAAAAAGCGCAATCGGCACAATGTCGGGAATCGACGGCGGATACTCTCTTTCTGTTGCCCGCCAAGACACTGTCGAAATCATATTCTCTTGCCTCGGATACAAAGAACGCCATCAGAAACTCATAAAGCCGGAAGGAAACGTCACGCTGACTGTAAAACTTTCCGACGCATCCACCGAGCTGCAGGGGGTGACGGTGACGGAATACCGCAAGCAGACCGACGGAATGCAGAATCTCGACGCACGCGCCTTGCAACAGACCACGTCGGTGTCGGGCAACGGTGTGGAGACTTTGCTGTCGACTGTGGCGGGAGTTTCGTCAAAAAACGAGATGAGCTCACAATATTCCGTACGCGGAGGCTCTTACGATGAAAACAGCGTTTACATAAATGGCATCGAGGTCTACCGTCCGTTGCTGATTTCCTCGGGGCAGCAGGAAGGGCTGAGCATCATAAACCCTAACCTGGTTGGCAACATCCAGTTTTCAACCGGTGGTTTCTCGGCTGAATACGGCGACCGCATGTCGTCGGTGCTCGACATCACCTACCGCCAACCGGAGGCATTCGAGGGCACTCTGTCGGGAAGTCTGATGGGCGCGGAGGCTTCGGTGGGACACAACACGGGACGATTCTCCCAGCTCCACGGATTCCGGTTCAAGCGCAACGCGTCGCTGCTCAGCTCGATGGACTCCAAAGGCGAGTACGACCCTACATATATCGACTATCAGACAAATCTCAGGTTCAAAATCAACGACAAGTGGAACGTGGCATTTCTTGGCAACATCTCGTCAAACGATTATAAATTCAAGCCCACAACGCGGTCTACGTCGTTTGGAATATCTGAGAATGTAAAGGAATTCACCGTATATTTCGACGGCGAGGAACACGACAAATTCGAGACTTATTTCGGTGCGCTTGAATTGAATTTCCAACCGTCAAAGTCGACTGCGTTCACAATGCTTGCTTCCGGATTCCTGACAAACGAGCTGGTGTCATACGACATCTCCGGAGAGTATTGGCTCGACGACGCGGGAACAAACGATGGCGACAATTCTATCGGTGGTGAGGTTGGCGTCGGAAAATATCTTGAACACGCCCGCAACCGACTGAAAGCCAGCGTTTTCAACATTGCATTGAAGGGCCACACCGGACTGAACCACAACAACCTGAGCTACGGGCTGGAATACCGCCGCCAAAAAGTCTACGACCGATCGAATGAATGGCAGCTGCGCGACTCCGCAGGCTACACCGTGCCGCATCTCTCCGACCGCGTGCGCATGGTCTACAACCTGCGTTCATACAACGACTTGGAAACCAACAAGATTTCATTCTATGCGATGGACAATTTCAAGTGGCAGACTGGAATCGGACTGTTCTCCGTCAATGGAGGCATCAGATTCTCTTATTGGGACTTCAACAAAGAATTTCTCGTAAGCCCGCGCATAAGCATCGGTTTCATTCCCGAGCGCAACAGCCGCGTGGCAATGCGTCTTGCCGGAGGTTTATATTATCAGTCGCCTTTCTACAAGGAATTCCGCATCACGCAGACCGACGCCGACGGCAACTCTTATCAGACTCTCAACAGCAACATCAAGTCGCAACGGAGCATTCAGCTGATTCTCGGCAGCGACTACACGTTCCGCGCAATGGACCGTCCGTTCAAACTCACAGCGGAGGCTTACTACAAGAATCTCGCGAATCTGATTCCTTACGAACTCGACAACCTGAAACTCGTATATACAGGCGTGAATGCTTCGAAAGGATTCATCACGGGAATCGACTTCAAACTCTTCGGACAGTTTGTCCCCGGCACAGACTCATGGATAAGTTTCTCTCTGATGAAGACGCAGGAGACGCTCAACGGCGTGAAAGTGCCGCGCCCTACGGACCAGCGCTATAGCGTCGGACTGTTTTTCACCGACTATTTCCCAAAATTCCCGAAGCTGAAATTCAGCCTACGCGGCATCCTCTCCGACGGATTCCCTATGACGCCGCCACAAGTGACACGCGACGTGGCTTGGCTGCGAATCCCGCCTTACAAACGCATCGACATCGGATTCCAATACCAACTTGTCGGAGCGCCTACCGACGGCATCCGTCCTTACAACTTCTGGCGTCATTTCAAGAACATCAGCATAGGCCTCGACGTGTTCAACCTGCTCGGCATCTCAAACGTGAGCAGCTGCTACTGGGTCACCGACGTCAACAACCTGCAATACGCCGTACCGAACTACCTGACAGGCCGCCAGTTCAACGTCTCGCTCTCGGTAGGATTCTAATCCACAGCTGTTATTTTGTCAACCTAATTACGGATAAATATCCTTCTGCGACAAGTCGTCATTGCAAATGAGGATGTGTCAAATGCGGACTGCGCCCCAAACTTTTTTTGTCTTCCTTTCGGGAAAGGGCTTCTCTTTGGATCTACTTGCCGTGTTTTCTTATGCGGTCATTTCCATTGCCTATTTTGTCGCATTGTAATAGGCCAGCTGTGGAGGATAGGGTAATTTGCATCCTTTGGTCTTTCAATTCTCGTCATCGTCAAAAGGTAAAGAATTGAGTTTATCAAAATCAGAGCTGAATAATTTGTCTTGCATCACACGATACTTTTCAAACTCTGATTCGGCAAAACTCTTAGCGAACTCTGCTGTGACTTTCCCAGCATCATATAATACGGCATCACCTCCAGCTTCAAGAATAATGTCTATACGTTTTGCCCAATCTTCCATTGTCATTGGTATGTGTCGATTTGCCATACGCTCTGCCAAGTCAAGCACAGAGTTGACAAGTTTCCCCAGATCTTCAAGTTCCACTTGTTTTAGATAGTTTTTGGCAATACTCACATCCGGCTTTACAATTTTTCCATCAGGTGCATTCTCCCAATTAGTCAATCCCATGTGTTCTGTTTCCGCATTGGCTCTTTCTACTATAAGCTCCGCAGCGGTATGTCCATGTACAGCATAGTGCATCTTATTCTGAACTTTTTTATAGAACAAGCGTGTGGTTGGTGCGTCCTTATTATAGTCAACTGCTGTAGCATATATATCCGTGAGCTTTTGGTAGAATCTTCGTTCACTCAATCTAATCTCACGTATTTCTGCTAACAAATGCTCAAAATAGTCTTCACCGATGAATGAACCATTCTCCATGCGTTTTTTGTCTATGATATAGCCACGCAAAGAGAACTGGCGAATGACATAGGTACACCACTGGCGGAATTGAGTGGCACGAATAGAGTTGACACGATAACCAACCGAAATGATAGCATCAAGATTATAGAACTTTGTCATGTAGTTCTTTCCATCCGTAGCAGTTGCCGAGTTTTTCTCGGTAACTGAGCTTTCTTCTAATTCACCACTTTTGAAGATGTTTTTCAGATGTAGTCCTATGTTGTCGGTGGAGCAGTCAAAAAGCATAGCCATTGCCTTTTGTGTTGCCCATATCGTCTCATTCTTATATAAAACTTGTACACCTTGTTCCTCACCTTCTGCAACAAAGGTAAGGAACTCAACCGTACTATTTCGTATTTCAAATTTCTTTGTCATAATTCATGATAATATTACTATACAATGTTGTCCTAAACGTTTTGAATAAAAAACAAAAAAATGGAGTAAATGCTAAGGCAGAATTCACTACCTTAGCAAAGAGAACCACCTCATTTACTTCCATAGCAAATATAACACTTTTCGCTCAAGCAATCGGCAAACTGCCGAAAGAAAACATAAGGAAAATCATCCGTGAAGAGAAAACGGACAAGCACTGCAGGGGCTACAACACTTGGAGTCAGTTTATAAGCATGATGTTCTGCAAATTCTCAGGATGTGACTCAGCACGAGACATCTCAAACGTGAGCAGCTGCTACTGGGTCACCGACGTCAACAACCTGCAATACGCCGTTCCCAACTATCTGACAGGCCGCCAGTTCAACGTCTCCCTCTCAGTAGGATTCTAATCCACAGCCGTTATTTTTTCGTCGATGGATAAAATAGATGGTCTTTATCCAAGAATACAGGATAGAAAACAGAACCAATGATGTAACCTGCCTGTGATTTTAAAGTCACCCATACTATTTCTGCTTTGAATAACAAAAAACATATGGTCTATTGACTGACACGCTAATAGGTCAATCAAAATATGCTTACTTTTTCTAATCGCTGTTCTATTTTGTATTCATTCGTTTCTATTTTATAGCATATACCATTTTTCAAAAGGAATTTTGTTATACCATAGCCAACAAGTTGATTACGATATCTTTCAAAGATAATTATTTCATACTGATTCTCTAAACGCTTAATTTCAGTTGGAGACATAGGGAATTTCTCAATGATATAGTTTTTGTCTTTTCCTATAAACTCATCATTCAAGTCGTTTTAACAGACACGAAGTGATTTACGTTTTGAGCGGTATAACATGACTGTGACATAAAAAGAAATACCATAGATAATGATATTAAAAAATTTTTCTTATGTATTTCATCTGCTCCATTTGTTCATAAAATCGTTATAAGCAATACCGTTATTAATGCCTCCTGCTTGGAAAAGCAACAAAGCTGCATTTTTCCCATGCTCCGCAAAAAACATTATATGCATTGAGAATGTTGAAAAGCACATATGGTTAACCCCATCCCCAAAGGCAGCAACTCGCATATACTTAGAGAATGTATTAATCCATCGGTCATAGACCATCTTTGGGAAACCATAATACTTGACGTAATTCGCTAATTGTCTTGCCAAGATTGCTTCTTGGCTCATTACTTTGAGCTCTGCACAAAGTCGCTATACAAGCAAAAAACACGGTCAAAATAAATTTGCCCATAAACAAACTTAATTTTCTTCGCTCCATATTACTACATATCTTTTGCTTGATTTATATCCTTTTTGCCTTCTTTCTCCTTCCCTATTTTGATGTAAGATAGCCCCCTAAATCGATAAGCCGATTTATATTGTGACGCATCATTGCATCCGATGCATTTTGTCATAGCATCTATACATTCCTGATATTTTCCAAGATTGAAATAGATTTCTCCGAGGGTTTCCCAGCTGTAGCCATGTTCGGGATTCCTTTGTATGGCTTTTAATGAATATGGTAAACCTTCGTTATATTTTTTCTGGAGGCAATACTCCCATGCAATGTTGTTATACACTGTTCCATAATCAAAATACCTTGGTTCGTATTTATACTCATTATTTAGTATTTTTCTTAGTATATCTATTCTTTCTTGCCATTGTGGATTAATCTGTGATTTTGCGAAGAGAAGATCAGGGTTATCATTATACTTTTCTAACCCTTTATTTAATACATCAATGGCTTTTTCTATCTCATTACAATATGCATAAGCAGTGGACCATTTTATATAATCTTCTCTAACAAGTTCTTGTTCTCTGTTCTGATTAATAATGCGTTTATACCCCTCTATAATCTCATATGCACCAGGTGCAGTTCTTGCCAACCATAATTCTGCATCTAATGAAAGCGATGCAAGTAGTATAATTTCACTGTCATTTTTTTTAATAAATTCATCCATTACATCATGATATAAACTGGCCGTTTCTATACATTTACAAAAAGCATCATGTGCTTCTGATGTCCTGTCAGCAAAGAATAAGCACATGCCAAGTTGATGGTAACGCTTTATGTTACTTGGCCGATTTGGTTCATACTCTATACCCTTTTTATAGTATTCGGCAGCTTTTACAAAATTATTTTTTGCAGCATAAAGGTCTGCCAACCCCAAATATGCCATTGAACTTGGATGCAATTGAATGCTTTTTAAGAAACTTTCTTCTCCTTCCTTATAGCATCCCTGCATCCTCTGTATTTCTCCTAAATAAGCAGATGCCGCAGGCAAACAATCAGTATTGTTACTGTTGGGATTTGATATAACCAATTGAAATGCTCGCGATGCCTGTTCATACAATCCCATTTCATAGCTATACACTCCAAGATTATACCTTGCTTGAATAAAATTCATATCTTCTTCTAAAGCATGGTTCTGACTCTCTATAGCCTTTTCTTTATTGCCATTGCGGTAATACGCACATCCCAAGTTGTCATATAGAGCAGCTCGTAGTTTCTTGTCATTTGTGTAACTTATCGCTTCCAATGAACTTTCAATCGCTTTATCATATTCTTCAGCCTCAACTTGTTGGTAAGCCTTTGTATACAATTTTCTTGCTATTTCTTCAGATGGAATATTCTTACCATTAGCAATAATAAGTGTATTACCGTCAAGTTGGATTGGCCCCAGTTTTTGGATAGCAGACTGACCTAACAACAATGGAGCATCAAGACTATTGGATATGACGGCAGCCACATCCTTTATTGTAACACCACCGATTTCAATATTGCGAAGAACAACTTTTGTATTCTCCACAATATTGCCATTGGCTATTTGTGCATAGCCCTTTTCGCCAATATCAGATTCTTTGATATACCCATTCTTCAACATGAATAATGCTTCTGTTAAAGAAAGACACACATTACTTGCTCCTGTATCAAAGATGAATTTCATAGATAATCCATTCACCTTGCCAGGGACATAATACACGTTTCCTTGTTTCTCCATTGTCACTTTAACTTGACAGAGACAAGAAATTGAATAGAATACACACAACAAAATTAATAAAAGATGTTTCATAGCGTTCATTGATTGTTAATGATATTTTATAACCTACTTTCCTATAAATTTAGTCTTATATCCCAATTTTTCACATAGTTCGTGTAAAACCATATGCATCTTATCCAAAACATCTATTATTAGCTTTGAATCTGTAAAAATCAAAGTGTTGTCATCATAGTCAAAACCAATATTAAGTTCTGACAGTCTTTTTAGGGAATTTGTCTTACGGTATGTTCCAAAATTATTATGACAAATATTGTTTCTCAAGTCATTTATGTCATTTTGCAAGTAGTCAATAGCATTGAGAGACCCTTCTGACAATGAGATATTCTTAGACTTACATATCGCTTGTATGACTTCTTTAGTCTTCGTGTTTTTGCTTAGTTGCGCTACACAACTTTCATAATACGAATAGCACATCAAGAAAACTGATTGATAAAACATATTCATCTTGTCTGCATTATCATTAAATGCAGAGCAAAGCGAAGAATATATTGTAGACTCTATTTCTTTATCCCCATCAGCATTATCTTTAGCTATTTGTGCAAATTCTTTCTCTGCATTATTTTCCCATTCATTCAAGAATTTCGGATATTCCTTTAATAGACTGTTTAAAAAACTTGCCCTGTCATCAATCTTTGCTGCAATTGGATGTCTTAATGCTATAGCCATAGTCAAACAATTTGGACTCTTGGCTACCACAGAATCGGTTATATATTTTTTGATATACAAAAATAAGAAACGTGGAGCCAGTCCTGTCACTCGTTCCACGCCATAAAGGCCTTCGCATTGCCCTGATTGTCGAAACGAGCAACGCCGAAAGCCCCACGCCTGTGTACGTATATATAAAACTCTTATAGCAACGAGCGGAAGAACCGTCCAAAGCCAATAAGGGTTGTGTACAATACACCTCATGAGGCGTTCCCGTTGCTTTGTTTTTGACAATCAGTTTGAAGTTGCGAAGTTCTTATGGCGTCAAAACCAAAGCGTACAGTTACGCCTTATTATGTATATGTCTGCCCAACCTCTGCCCATCGGGGCTTTCGGTATGGGTGATGACATAGCAAAGGTAAAATTTTTATATGACAATGCATTATTTTTCAATGAAAAAGTTCTTGGAAAAAGCAAAAAGATTTATTCTTGCACATAAAACAAGAACAGAAACACATCTTATGCAATATTGCTGAGTCAAACAGAGCATCATTACATAATCCCAATCGGGCATTAGAAAAACAGCTTTATATATGACCAATTCGTATTTAATCAATCTTTTTCGTGGAGAGCCACTCAAAAATTGTTCTGTAGACCGACTCCCTGACATCCTTGCGCGACAATATCAAGTCGTGCAGACCGTCGGCTAACCCAACCTCCGTCACATCCGCGCCAAGACGTTTGCCATATTTTGAAATATCTTTCACGTCAAGCACCCCATCGCCTGCGTTATGCTCGGCTGTCCATGTGTCGCCGTAGACACTCTTGTCGGAATGCATCAGCAACACTGGCACTTCGACGTCGGCTTTCTTCTTCAAGAAACGCTGAGCCTTGTGAATGGCTGAAATCCAACCAATGGTGGCCGACTGCGACACCTCAAGTTTCCAATCAGTATTGTAGTCCCACTCTCCGTGGTATTTTGACAACAGACTTTCTGCATACGCACGGCTCATCCCTTGACTTATCTTCATCTTCTTAAACGGCAACACTGAGACAAACGGAACAAGGAATTTCTCCTGAAACTTGCTCAAATTCCAATCAAGAAACGGACTGTTGAGCACCAATGCCTTCACCTGGCTCCGGTCGGCGCGATGCTCGGAAATATAGTACGATGTGGTAAGTCCGCCAGTGGAATGCCCCATAAGGACCACTTTGTCATATCCCTCCCGAGCCATCACACTCAAAGCGGAATCGATGTCGGCAAAATATTCTTTCATATTCTTCACCTCGAAACGATTCTGCCCGTCGAGAAGCGAACGCCCATACTTGCGGAGGTCGACGGCATAAAAACCATACCCATGAGCCACTACGCTGTCGCCCAGTTCTCGCTGAAAAAAATAATCGTTATAGCCATGCACATAAAGCACAGCCTTACCGGTTGCAGGATTGTCTTGCTTCTTGACAACCGTCGACACCACTTTGCCACTGTAGTCGTCGGACATCGATATTGTTTTGGCAACATACCCGCCGCCAAGCACATCCTGTTGCCAATCTGCAGCACCAACCGGCATAAAGGCTGCCGCAACAGCCATCAATAATACGAATACGCTTCGTTTCTTCATAAAAAAGTCTTTAATCATTTCAGCAAAGTTACAATTTAATCGTAACTTTGTCGTAAATTTAAGGAAACATCTGATGAAGCATATTAATTTGAGGCTGTTTTCATCGTTCTTCAAAATCGGTGCATTCACATTCGGTGGCGGTTGGGCGATGATTTCTTTATTGGAGGAAGACATTGTAAACAAGCACAAATGGCTTGAAAAAGAGGAATTTATCGACAATCTCGCAATAGCACAGTCGCTGCCGGGCATTATGGCGGTCAACGTTGCCATAGCTGTGGGCTACAAACTGAACAAAATTTGGGGCTCGATTTTCGCTGTCCTCGGAACAATCCTGCCGTCGTTTCTGATTATTCTCGCCATCGCGATGTTTCTGACACCGGATACAATCAAAAACAATGAGACACTGACTCGCATCTTCAAAGGAATACGCCCTGCCGTGGTGGCGCTGATTCTGTCGCCGGTGTTCACCACCGCAAAATCCGCAAAAATATCGTGGAAGAACGCCTGGATACCGATTGCAATCTCTCTGCTCATCTGGTCGAACATTCCGGTTGTATCCAGTCCTATTCTTTACATCCTTATAGGCGGACTGTTCGGATATTTCATTTATTCAAAAAATTTCCGCACCGCGGTTGAAAAACAGGAAGGGGACAAACAATGAGCATATATCTGAAACTTATCTGGGCCTACTTCAAAATCAGCATCTTCGGATTCGGTGGCGGATATGCAATGCTGTCGCTCATACGCCACGAGATTGTGGACCGCGGATGGATCACTGAACACATGTTTACCGACATTGTAGCCATCTCGCAGATGACTCCCGGACCGATAGGCATCAATTCCGCCACCTATATCGGCTACACTGTGGGTGGAGGAGTCATGGGATCAATGGTGACAACTCTCGCCGTAATCCTCCCGTCATTCCTGCTGGTGCTCTACACAAGCCGCTTTATACAAAAACACAAGGACAGCCACTACATAAAGGGCATCTTTGCCGCGTTGCGGCCTGTCGTGGTCGGACTCATCGGCTCTGCGGCATTGTTGCTGATGAACCGCGAGAACTTCGACGACCTGTTCTCAAGCATCGCAATCTGTGCCGTATGCTTCGTGATGGCTTTTTTCTATAAAATACACCCCATTCTGATTATCGTTCTCGCCGGTTTGACGGGATATATAATATATTGAAAATGAACTACGCAGAAACTATCGACTATCTGTTCAACAAAACTTTGGTTTTCCAACACGTCGGCGCGCAGGCCTACAAGCCGGGGCTCGACACGACGCTTCAACTCGACAAGGTGTTCGGATGCCCGGAAAAGGCTTTCAAAACAATCCATGTGGCGGGCACCAACGGAAAAGGCTCTACGTCACACTTACTGGCGGCTATCCTGCAAAAAGCGGGCTACCGGGTGGGACTTTACACTTCGCCCCACCTGCTCGACTTCCGCGAACGCATACGTGTGGACGGCAAAATGGTTTCCGAAGAGTTTGTGTGCTCGTTTGTCGATAAGTTTCTCAACTGCGGATACTCCGGACGGCAACCGTCGTTTTTCGAGCTTGCAACAATAATGGCTTTCAAATATTTTGAACATG
>OGJV01001001.1_pt1 | contig 13464 bp, 8 predicted proteins | sample 1572271 | NCBI WGS metagenome assembly OGJV01 (sample SAMEA2582107, study PRJEB24529) | metagenome | biome: Human gut stool | place: China | collected 2011
TCAAATTCCTGTTCCATTATTGAATTCTATATCTAATAAACTTTGTTTTTCTTTTTTATATTTCTTTGTTTTGGGTTTCATATCCTTGGTAACCCATACGTTGGCTCCCACTACGCAGCCTTCTCCGATGGTGATGCGGCCGAGGATGGTGGCATTGGCGTAGACGATGACATCATTTTCGAGGATAGGGTGGCGAGGGATTCCCTTGATAGGGTTGCCGTCCTTATCGAGAGGGAAACTCTTGGCTCCGAGGGTTACACCCTGGTAGAGTTTCACATTGTCGCCGATGATGCAGGTAGCTCCAATCACCACACCCGTACCGTGGTCGATGGTGAAGTGCTTGCCGATGGTAGCCTCCGGGTTAATATCAATACCGGTTTCCGAATGCGCCAGCTCAGTCATCATTCTCGGAATGAGCGGCACTCCCAGTTCGTGCAGTACGTGAGCGATGCGGTAGTTGGTAATCGCCTTGATGACCGGGTAGCAGGAGATGATTTCTCCGTGGCTCATGGCAGCCGGGTCGCCCTCGTAGGCAGCCTCTACATCGGTAGCCAGAATCTTGCGCAGTCTTGGAAATTCCATGATTGTCTTGGCTGCAATCACGCCTGCCTTGGCACGCTGGTGCTGCAGTTCTGCCTGGGTTTCCGTTTCGCAGTCGTTGGCGAAGCAGAGACCGGCGAGAATCTGTTCTGACAGCATCTCATAGAGTTTCTCTACTCTTACTCCAATATGATATTTGATGGTTGAGATATTTACAGAAGAATTGCCGAAATATCCCGGAAAGAGGATAGAACGGGACAAACTGATGATTTCTTCGAGCGCCTTGCCCGAAGGAAGTGGATTCCCGTCTCGATGCTGATGGAAGAGACCCTTCAAAGATTCGGCGCTCGAAAGCTCCTCGATGGTCTCTGTCAGCTGATGAGTTAATGTATCTTTACTCATTTTCTTAATGTCTCAATAAAATTTGAGTGCAAAGATACGATTATTTTCTTGAATGACAAAGAAATAGCTACGGTTTTTTGTATTTTTTAGAGTGATTTTTTGAGGGATGAAAGACGGAAAGACCCATGTACGGTGTTTTACCGTACATGGGTCTGGCTTGTCTTATTTTGTGATGCTGTCCAGAAAGAGGAGCAGTCGGTTGGTGACGTTTACCTCTGAAACACCGGAATCGAAGTCGAGCGATACGAGGTTGAGCATTGGGAAACGGTCGTGGAGACGTTTCTCGATGCCCTTGGAAATCACGTGGTTAGCGATGCAGCCGAAAGGCTGGAGCGAGATGATGTTGTTCACGCCATCACGGATGTAACCTACGATGTCGGCAGGCAGAAGCCAGCCTTCGCCAAACTGGGCTGCGAGCGAAACCAGTCCCTGTACGTCCTTCGCATCATCATAGATATTGGTGAACGGACGGAAGTAGTGGAACTTGCCGGCTGCCTTGTTTACCTGGCGCAATCTTCTGCCTATCAGCGCCTGATAAGCGCCCTTGATGATGAAATCGGGCACTTTGGTGCAACTCAGCCGCATGTGTTTCTGTATCTCCACGTTCACAAATTCCTGAAGGAAGAAAGGGGCAAGCAGAGGCGGAACCACCTCTATGCCGCGCGAAATGATGTTCTGCTCCAGGAACTGGTGGGCGAAAGGATTGAACTTCAGGAAGATTTCGCCTACGATTCCTACCTTCGGCAGTTCTCTGTCGAGGGTCATCTGGTTGAATTCTTCGGCTGCCTGTTCCAGGAGTCGGATGAGTCCTTTGGCTGAATTCTGGGCGATAGGTCCGTCTATTAGCTGCATGTATTTATCGCGCAACTCTCTGGCAATGCCCGGTTTACGCTCTCTTACGATGCAGGCGTTGTACATTTCGTTGATTGCATCGCCATAGAAAATGGCGGTAACGATAATCTGACTGTATTTCAGCCAAGGCACATTGAAGCCGTCCTGCTCGTTGTAGTCTTGCTTGTCGTCTGTTGAGCCTGATGCTTCGCCTGTTGAGGCTGTTACACCGAGCGTGAGCAGCGGAATGTCCTGGAATCCATTGGAAATCATCGCACGCTTGATGAGACCGGCGTAGTTGGTTGCGCGACACTGACCGCCCGTCTGACTCATCACTACTGCCGTATTGTTCAGGTCGTATCTGCCTGATTTCAAGGCTTTGATGATGTCGCCGACGATGAGTGTTGCCGGATAACAGACTTCGTTGTTGGCAAACTTCAAGCCGAGTTCGGCGCTTACCTCATCGCTCATCGGAAGTACCTCAACATCATAGCCTATCAGTTTCAGAATAGGCGGAATGATAGGGGTAAGGTATTCGGTCATGAAAGGAGCGAGAATCTTGCGATGAATATCCTGCTTGGTGAATACCTTGGTCTGCTGTAAATGTTGAATGTTGAGTGTTGAATGTTGAATTTCTTCAGCTGTTGAATTGGCTTTCCCTTCGGCCGCCGAACGTTGTTTCTTCACTCTTCGTTCTTCACTCTTCACTTCCTTTACTCCCTTCAGGCTTTCTATGAGCGAGCGGACACGGAGTTTCAGGGAGCCGATATTGCTCACGTCATCTATCTTCAGCAGCGTGAAAGGCTTGTTGTGGCGCTTCATGATATCGCGAATCTCGTCCTGGATAAAACTGTCAGGACCGCAGCCGAAGCTGGTCATCTGGACGAAATGAACCTCATCGCCCTGTTCGGCTGCCCATTGCGCTGCCTTCAGAATGCGGTTCATATACGCCCATTGCTTCACGAGATAAGTCTCTGGCTGACAGTTGTATGCTTCGTTGTTGTCTTGGCTGGCTAATGCTGCCTCATTTCTTTCTGCCGCCAGGTCCTCCAGATTGAAGTCTTTGAAATCTGCAAAGAGATTACCCCGGGCGATGTCTTCGCTGATGACGTTGACTCCCAGATTGGCAATCATCTCGCTCAGCTTGTGCTGAATCAGCGGGTCAGTATGATAAGGACGGCCCGCCAGCAGAATCGTAAGTCCCTTGCTTGGCTTCAGAATCTCCCAGCCCTGTTTCTTAATCTCAGCTGCATATACTGCCTGAGCATAGAGGGCCTCTCTCAGCGCTTTATGTGCAGTCTTCTTGCTTACTCCCAGTTGCTTGAGATAATCGGTAATCTGTTTTTCCAGCGCCTTAGGCTGGGCAAAGTTGATAACGGGCGTATCGATCGGTTTCTTCAGATTGATGACCGACTTGATGACATCGCTGTAGCCAGAAACGACCGGACAGTTGAAGCTGTTCAGCGTATTCTTCGGGTCGTCGTTATGCTCATAAACCACGTATGGCATGAGGATGCGGTCTACCTTCGGGTTCTCGTTGAGTTCCTTCAGATGACTGTGAGCCAGTTTGGCCGGGAAGCAGATATTGTCGCTCATCACCGTATTCAAGGCTCCTTCATACTGGCTGAAAGTGGAATCGGAAGAGAGAATCACGTCCAATCCTGCTGCCCGGAGCAGCGCATTCCAGAACGGATATTCCTCGTACATGTTGAGGATGCGAGGAATGCCTACTTTGATGCTGTGTTTTACAGCGTCAAGTGGGTTAACTGTCTCTCTGTCAAATAGTAAACTATATTTATATTCGTAGATATTTTTGGCTTTTATCCCGTTTGCTCCCTTGTTGTTGAACACACGCTCACACTTGTTTCCGGAGTAGAACTTGTTGCCGCCGGCAAAGGTGTAGCGGGAAACATAACAATGGTTTTCGCAGCCTTTGCATTGCAGCTGTTTGGTTTCATAATGAGCCAGATTCTGGAGATCATCGATGGATCTTGATGAGGTAGGGTGCTCGTCTTCTGCAGATGTGCGATGTTTGTAATCTGCCGCCGCATGAAGGGCACAGCCGTAGGCGCCCATCAGTTCCGGCATGTTGCTTCGTGCCACTTCGGTATGGGTGAGTAACTCAAATGCTCTTACCACCGCATCGTTTCTCATCGTACCACCCTGTACAACGATTTTGCCTCCAAGGTTCTCATTACCATGGAGTTTCAATACCTTATAAAGACAGTTCTTGATGACCGAATAAGAGATTCCGGCAGAAATATCAGCAACAGATGCGCCCTCTCTGAGCACCTGTTTCACCTTCGAGTTCATGAAGACGGTGCAGCGGGTTCCCAGGTCGCAGGGAGCCTTCGACTGGCAGGCGAGTTGGGCAAAATCGCCTACAGAATAACCCATGTTGTTGGCAAAGGTCTGGATAAATGTTCCGCAGCCCGAACTGCACGCCTCGTTGAGTTCCATGCGCACCACAGCCCCTTTCTCAACGAAGATTGCCTTCATGTCCTGTCCGCCGATGTCCAGGATAAAACTCACGTCGGGCATGAGTGAGGCAGCTGCTCTTTCGTGCGCCATTGTTTCGATAATGCCGCTGTCGAGGCCGAAAGCCGCCTTGATGAGTTCTTCGCCGTAACCTGTAGAGCAGGAGCCTACGATTTCCAGTTCAGCGCCTCGCAATGCAGCTTCCTGCTTCAGGGCGTTCAGTCCATCCGCTACTGCCTTGATCGGATTTCCCAGATTCAGGCGGTAATTGGTAAAGACAATATCTCCCGTAGGCGTCTCCGTATTCACCCTTACCGCAACAATCTTCGTCGTAGTAGAGCCCGAGTCAATACCAATCACAACCTGCTGTTTTCCTTTATTCAGCGGTTGGGTTTCCGTAGCGAATTTCGCCTTTGATTTGAGCCATTCCTGGTGCTCTTTCTCATTCTTGAACAGGGGCAGCAGACTGCTGGTCCATTCCGTTTGTATTTCTTTTTTCATCCGACTTCTGAGAACAGATACTGAGGCTGCAGAATCTGCCGATTTTGCCCGGTAAGCACAGCCCAGAGCCGGAATGAGATTGCTGTTTTCTGATACGATGAAGTCGTTTGGAGAAAGATGGAGATAATCGCAGAAAGCCTTGCGGAGAGCTGGAAGAAAGGTCAGCGGACCGCCGCAGAGCAGGATAGGAGCCTCGAAGCTGATGCCGTGAGAAAGCGTTACCACCGTCTGTACGGCGATGGAATGGAAGATGCTGGCTGCAATATCTGCTTCGGGCAGATTGCGCGCCATCAGGTTCTGGATGTCGGTCTTGGCAAACACGCCGCAGCGGGCAGCCATCGGATAAACGTGTTCTGCCTTCATCGCCAACTCGCTCATCTTCTGGTTTTCTACGCCCATCAGCACACTCATCTGGTCGATGAAAGCACCCGTTCCGCCGGCACAGTTGCCGTTCATGCGCAGTTCCATATTTCCGTTTTCCTTGAAGAAGATAACCTTCGCGTCTTCGCCACCAATATCGATGAGCGCCTTCGCCTCAGGATGGGCAGTACGGGCATAGACCGATGCAGCCACCACCTCCTGTACAAACTCCGCCTGGAGCTGTTCGGCAGTAGCCATTCCTACGCTTCCAGTTACGCAGATTCTTGCCTCTGCATCGCCCACAAGGGCTAAAATCTCATCGAAATATTGCGACACAAGTTCGTTGACACGAGCGTTGTGGCGTTCGTATTTTGAGTAAATTACCCGGTTATCGCTGTCGATAACGGCTATCTTGGCTGTCGTAGAGCCAACGTCCAATCCTATGTAATAAATCTTCTCCATTTCTCTTATCTCAAGTATTTTCTCTTATCTTCTAGTGGCTTTTCCCAAGTTCCATCTGCTCTCTTCTCATATCCCTGAAAGCGCTCCAGGCTATCGGAACCGCAACGGCAAACGAGCAGCAATCTGCCCACATCTGACACATCTCCACGCCTAGCAATCCGAAGAAATAGGGCAGGATGAAGATGAGCGGAATGAAGAAAAGTCCGCTGCGTGCTGCCGCTACGATGTTGGCTCTCACCGGTTTACGGATGGTCTGCATCAGCATGTTGGTGAGCACGATGCTGGCTATGAGCGGAAAACTGAGCACCTGCCATCGCAAAGCCACCGAACCTACGGCTACAACCGCTGCATCATCGCGGAAAATACTGATGATGGAAGTTGAGAAGATGAAGCCGAGAAGGGCACAGACGCTGAGGAAAACCGTGCCGCATCTGATGCAGAAAAAGTAAGCTTCCTTTACGCGCCCATAGAGTTTGGCGCCGTAGCAGAATCCGCAGAGCGGCTGGAATCCCTGACCCAGACCGATGACCATCGCATAGGTGAAGAAGGAGATGCGGGTAACGATGCTCATGCCCGCAATGGCTGCATCGCCAAACGCACCTGCTGCCACATTGAGCATCAGCGTAGCAATACTTCCCAGTCCCTGTCTTGACAGCGAAGGGGTTCCGCCGAAGATAATCTCCTTGGCAAAGGCGCGGGTAGGGGTGAAATTGCTGAGACGGATGCGGATGTTCTCGCCTTTATGCGTCATCCAGAAGAGCATGGCGCAGCCGAAACACTGGCTGATGAGGGTGGCTACGGCGGCTCCGGTAATGCCCAGCTGGAAGTAGAGAATGAGCAGAGGAGCCAGAATCAGATTGAGCAGCACACCCGACATGATGCCCTTCATCGCATACATCGCATTGCCCTGGAAGCGCATCAGGTTATTCAGCGTAAGCGAGGTGGTCATAAAGGGAGCACCCAGCAGGATAATGCCCAGATAGCGTTCTGTATAAGGAAGAATGGTGGGCGTAGAACCCATCAGAAGGCAGAGCGGTGTGAGGAACACATGACCCAGAATGGCGATGAGGAGACCGGTAAGAAAACTCAGCACAAAGCCCGTGGCTGCCATCTTCTGTGCCTGTTCCGTATGTTTGGCGCCCAACTGTCGCGAAACATAATTGCCTGCACCATGGCCAAAGAAGAACCCTATTGCCTGAATCACAGCCATTGCTGCAAAGGCAACGCCTACCGCTGCCACACTCTGCGTGTTGATGCTGCCCACGAAATAGGTGTCGGCGAGGTTGTACATGCTCGTCGACAGCATACTGATAATCGTTGGTATGGCCATCGTAAAAATCACATGATGCACAGGGGCATGAGTGAGGAACGTATAGTTGTCTCTTTTCTCTTTCTTCATAACTTTATGATGCTCTTTGAGGCATTTCAACCTGCAAAGGTACATAAATATCCACAAAGTTGGACAATTATGAACCATCTTTTATAAATTTATAAGAAAAGAGTTGCATTATTCATAAAATTATCGTATTTTTGCACCGCAATTGAATATATATACAAAACGGATTACTAATGAATGATGAGATAAGAATCATACCGGTAACAACAAAAAAGGGGTTGAAAACCTTTATTCAGTTTCATTATGATCTCTACAGAGACCATAAGTTTGCCATTCCTTTTTTGCGTTTCGACGAGATGAATACGCTGGACCCGAAGAAGAATCCTGCCTTCGAATTCTGCGAGGCTCAATACTTTCTGGCGGTTGACAGCGAGGCTCGTATCGTAGGTAGAATTGCTGCCATTATCAACCATCGTGCCAACGCACATTGGAACAAGAAACAGGTTCGCTTCGGCTGGTTCGATTTCGTGGATAATGTTGCGGTTTCCTGTGCCTTGTTGCGTGCGGTAGAAAACTGGGGCAAGAGCAAGGGAATGAACGAATGCGTAGGTCCGCTCGGATTTACGGATATGGACCGTGAAGGCTTGCTCATCGAGGGCTTCGACCGGAAGTCTACGATGTATATCAATTACAATTATCCTTATTACAAGACGCATCTGGAGAGTTATCCGCACTATGAGAAGGATAACGACTGGCTGGAGTACCGCATCAGGATTCCGGAAGTGACGCCGGCTAAGTTTGCCAAGACAGCCCAGATGATAGAGAGCCGATATAATCTGCATGTGCATAAGTTTACCCGCCGTGAACTGACCTCGGGAGGAATGGGTAGGAAGGTGTTCGAAATCGTGAACGAAACTTACAAGAATCTCTATGATTTCCAGCAGCTTACGGAGAAGCAGATAGATGAATATGTAAATACTTATATCAAGAAGGCTGACTTGAACCTGGTAACGGGTGTGGTGGATGGCAACGCTGGCAACAAGCTGGTAGCCTTTGGTGTTTCCTTCCCTTCGTTTACCGATGCGCTGCGCGAGATAGGCAATGGCAAGCTTTTCCCTACGGGTTGGCTGAAGGTACTGAAGGTTCTGAAGTGGCACAAGACGGATACGGTAGATTTGCTCTTGATTGGTGTTCTTCCGGAATATCGCAAGAAGGGAGCCAACGCGCTTATTTTTGCCGATTTGATTGAGCAGTATCGCCGTTATGGCTTTAAATGGGCAGAGGCAATGCCGCAGATGGAGACCAATACCGGTGTTCAGAGCCAGTGGCAGTATCTGGAGAGCGAACAGCATCGCCGTCATCGCTGCTATAAGAAGAAGATTTAAAAGTCTCTGTTTTGAGCCGTTTAGGCGTAAAAAAGATAAAAAATGGGCTAAAAAGTTAACAAAACTAACTCATAGTTTTGTGGTTCTCAACTCATAGCTTTCCGGTTAGTAACTCATAGCTTTCCGGTTGAGAAAATTAAGAATGCATCGCGATAGGATGAAAAATGGCTGTAAAATGGCTGTTTTTTTCCATCGCGATGCATTATTTTTTGCGTCGCGACGCACATTTATTTCCGTCGCGACGCACCAATTCTTCCGTCGCGACGCATTAATTGCCCCCTCGTGAGGCGTCATTTAAGCCTCCCGCTGGTCATCATTTAAGCCTCTTATTTGTCTTAATATAAGGCACTTATCCGTCTTAATATAAGGCACTCATCAAGATAAAAAGATGCGCTCTGGAAAGAGAAAATTAAGATGGGGGTTAACAGGTTAACAGTTAACACCCCAAAAATGCATACTTCCATCCACACTCTTATATAAAAATAAGTATATATATATTATTATATAATAAGGTACGCGAGGGGGACCATGCAAAAAACAGCTGTTAACTGTTAACCCTGTTAACCCCCCACTAAAAAAGTTAATAGTTTATAGTTGATAGTTAATAGGGCTTAGCCGTTTGCAAGATTGCTATAAACTATAAACTTTCAACTATAAACTAATCGAAGTAGTTAATAGGGCTTAGGCGTTTGCAAGATTGCTTTAAACTATAAACTATAAACTATCAACTATCAACTATCAACTATAAACTTAAATATAGTATTCTGCCGAATCAACCAAACCGGCTCTCAGCGCATATTTCGTAGCCTCGTGAACGTTGTTTACGCCCAGCTTGCGGAAGATGTTCTTGCGGTGGGTATTGACCGTATGGAAGCTGGAAAAGCGCTTCTCGGCTATTTCTTTCGTTGTCATTCCCAACGCAATCTCTTTCAGAATCTCAGTCTCAGTCTTGGTGAGGTTGACTTTCTCCTGCTCCTCCTGTTTCGGAGCCAGAAGAACCTCCATCATGCGCTGGCAGACAAAACGGTTGCTTGCCACACAGAAACGTATCGCCTCCTTGATTTCCATTAGCGAACACTCCTTCAGCAATACGCTGAACTGCGTACTGCTGGCGATGAGAATCTTCACGAAATCGGCACTCAGATCCTCACTGAACAGTAGCCAGCGCGTGTATGGGAAACGCTGGTTTAAAATAAGTAACTCGGCAGCATCATTGATGTCGAAAATGGTGTAATCGAGTATTACAACTGTATCCTCATTCTCCTTTAAGGCAAGCATCAGCTCTGCCTTGTCTTCGATGGTCCGGGTTTCCAACCCCTCCATCTTGCTGATCACATAGCTCAATCCGGCTCTTGTGATGTCCTGTTTGTCTGCTAATAGAATCTTCATTGTGTTTACTCTCTTATATGTTGTTTATATATGTACGCAAATGCCTTGATGCAATGAAAATACTGCATCAAGGCATCTTTTTTTCTTATTAGAATGACATGAGGAAGCCCATACGGATACCCCATTTTGAGATGTTTGCATGGTCATAATAGTTGAGGCGGCGAACATAATCAATTCCGAAGAACTTGAAGATGTTGTGCACGCCGGCTACAAACTCCCAGTATGGCGTTTTGCCAAAAGTATAGGAGTTGGTAGGGAACTTGAAGAGCTTCTCATCATTGAGGTTCTTGCTCGGGTCGTTCTTGCTGGTCAAATCGCCCCATACACCCTTGATGGCTACATATTCACGCCACTTCAGCTTCTTGATGAGCGGAATGCGGTTGAGCAACTTGCCGTTCATATCCCAGGCTACTGACCAGAACAGCTGGCGGTCGCTCAGGAACTCCCAGTCCTTCATCATGCTGATGGTTGCCTCCTGCTCGAAGAGAGAGAGGTTGACCGGTGGCTGGATGAGCATGGTGAAAGGCACTTTGCTCCACTGCGCCTTGCCCACGATATTGAAATCCATATAGCCGAAACTTCCCAGCCACTGGCGCTTGTAAATGCCCAGCGTGGTGAGGTTGCTCTGATACTGGCCGCCCATGAATCCGTCTAAGCCCATGGTGTGGCGGAGCGAGATTTCAGGACTGTCGAGGTTGATAGGCAGGCGCTGCTGCTTGGTGTTGACATAGGTGACACCCGGGTTGTAATCTAAGCCTACACTTGCCTCTGTAGTGCGTATCTTGCGTATTTCCTCGCCGTCGCTCACCCTGAAGTAGTGGAGATTGCCCACGGTGCGGTTGCTCTGCCAGCGGAGGCTGGTGTCGAAGCGGAATCCCCAGTCGGTTTCGTAGGTGAAGGTCACCTTCTGGCGGTGATACTGATACATCTGGTCCTGCGTAGTGGCACGGAGGGTCATGAAGAAGTTGTCCTTGTTGTGCAGCAGGTTATCATCGGATGGAGATGTAATATCATGCCCCAGTTCGAAGGTAAGCTTGCGCATCGGGAACTCGAACGGACTGTTCTTCTTCTTGTTGAACGAATAGGTGAGCACATGGCCGTAATACCACTTGTTGCTCTTCAGACCATAGGCGCCGTAACCATCCCAGAAGAAGTGAGGGTTGAGGGCTGCCATCGTTCTGCCCGCCAGACGCAGGCGCACGCCGTCTACGTAGTTGTTGGAGAGGAACGTGTTGATAGGTCCCAGGTCGAAGAGGCTGCGGCGGTCGTTGATGATGCTGTCTCTTTCAACACCCAGACTGTCTTTCACCGTTACCTTCTTGCCCTTGGTATGAGCCACTTCCACATAGTTCTCCATCAGGGCTCTCACACCGAAGATGATGTATTTGAATCCCTTGGAGTTCTCCATGCGGTGGATAAAACTGTCCATCGATGATTCACTCTTTGTGAGGCCCACCTGCCGGTATTTGTTCCAGTAAGCCTCATCGCGGTTCATCGCATCCATATCGTGCCTGATCTTCGCCTTGCCCTTGAAGAGCTGCTTCGGCAAGGCATCGAAGGCATAATCGGTGATTCGCGTGTTTCGCACCACCAGCAGGTCCTGAAGGAGCTTGTTGACGTGCAGTTCGGCTATCATATCGTCTTTAGAGAGCACCCACTCGCCGTTGTCGAGCTTGGTGTACTCCTGTTCAATCTTCATGTCTGTAACCCAGTTTACATCGCTGTTGTGAGGCATGTAGAGGTTACATTTCTTCACGTGCAGGCTGCTGTCGGCAAGCACATAGAGCTCGCCTCGGAATCCGAAGTCCTGGCTGTTGGCTGGGATAAACTGCAGATGGTAGCACAGGTCTCTTTCTACATACACCGTATCTTCGATGTAATAATGGTAGAAGCTGATGGCAGTTCTGCCGATAGGAGATGGGAAGGGATACTGCAGCAGGCGCACGTAATCATCGTAGATGTCTACATCGGTGAACACCTCTTTCAGGGCGGTGTTGAGAATCTCTCCGGTCTGGATTACCTGTCCGATTCCATTGCTCTGCTGACCCTTGATGATGTCCTTTTCAGTCTTCGGATCTTTGCGGTAAATATGCTGTGAAACCGTCTCGTCGATGCTGACAGGCAGGGTGAGCTTTCCGTTGTATGGAGAGGTTTCTACCTGGTCGAGGAGATACTGGCGGCGCTGGAAGAACTTGCTTTCGAGCTGTTCTTTCTTCAGGTCGTTGAGCGCGAGCGTAATCTTCTGATACTTATCATATTGCACATAGTCGTGGTTGCTCAGATCGCTCTTTTTCTTGGCAGCAATCACGCGCCGCATCAGTTCTACGGCAGGATTATCCTTACGTTTGTAGCGGCCTTTTTTCGATTTCACCACCACTTCGGTAAGTTTGTGCGTATCGTCTTTCAGTTTGATTTCCAGGAAGTTGGTCTTTTCGTCAACCTTCACCGATGTGCTCTTGTAGCTCAGTGCGCTTACGGTGAGCATGAGTCCCGGCTTCTTTTCGATGGTAAACTTACCTTCTCCGTTGCTGGAAACCGCAATTTTATGTCCTTTGTATTGCACGCTTGCATACGGTACGGCAAAACCGTCGTCATCGATGACGCGGCCTGTTATCTTCTGCTGAGCCATCATCTGAAGCGTAGAAATCATCAGAAGGATGACTGTAAAATACAACTTTTTAATACCTTTCATTTTTTATACCTTATTATATATAGGGGCTCTCCGCCCATGATTTAATCTTTTCAGGATGCAAAGTTATAACATTATTCGTAAATAGACGCAAAAACCTATTCATTATTTCAGTTTTTTATGAGATTTTCAGAAAAAGGCTTCCATGCAGTTCCTTCTGCTGCCTGTTCTTGCTCTTCGCCGTGCGAGTCTGAGTGGTATAAAACCCCTTCATATTGCTCTATTTCACCTGTTTATCTGTCAATATATGATGAAATTCAGAAAAATAACAGAAAACTATTTGGTTAATTTAATTTTTTAGCGTAATTTTGCACACTGAAATTTAAAGAAGAAACGCCCTTCTGCGGGCTTATTAAACATTAAGAGAATGAATAACAAGGGAAATCTTACCGACGAGCGGCCTCCTTTGCTGCCCGTCATCATAGGCACCGGTTTCGGCAGTGGCTTCTGGCCTTGGGGACCGGGAACGGCTGGCTCTGTATTGGCAACCCTCATCTGGGCAGCCCTGGCTTACGGACTCGGTATTACGGGCGAGAGTCTGCAGAGCATCACCTTCTTTCTCGTCATTGTTTCCACTATTCTGGGCACTTGGGCAACAGCGCAGTTGCAGCCTTACTGGGGCGAGGATCCCAGCCGTGTGGTCATTGATGAGATGGCTGGCGTATGGATTCCCCTGTCGTTGCTGACTCCGCTTACCGCTCAGGGCGAAGTGAAAGATGCCTGGTGGTGGGCATTGGTGGCCCTTGTTCTCTTCCGCTTCTTTGATATGGTGAAACCGCTGGGCATCAAGAAACTGGATAACAGGCAGGGTGCTTTCTACGTGATGGCTGATGATCTGTTGGGCGGCTTCTATGCAGCCGTTTCATTGATTATCATCAAAATCATACTGGTTTCGGCTGGAATCATCTAGTCTGACATTTCTTAAAGAAACAAATTCTTAAAGAAACAAATTCTTAAACAGACATTTCTTAAACAGACATTTCTTAAACAGGCAATAAAAAATAGATTAAAATATGAATTATAGAGATTTCTTACAAAAAGTTATCTATGCCATCATCAATCCACTTATCAAGGCGATGATAGCAGTAGGT
>OGJV01001003.1_pt1 | contig 13432 bp, 10 predicted proteins | sample 1572271 | NCBI WGS metagenome assembly OGJV01 (sample SAMEA2582107, study PRJEB24529) | metagenome | biome: Human gut stool | place: China | collected 2011
AAGCTCTGCCATGGCGAGAAAACGTGCCATGAAATGGAAGGTTTTCGTTAAGCCATTCTGCCCTCACTGTGGAGCAAAAGTACGCGTAGGAATTGTATTATTGCCCGAATAACTATAGTCATCATCACTCTCATCCCTTCACAAACCTATTCAATACCCACCTTTACACCGCTGCATCTCCCTCAAATATGACTTCTACAAAGGCACAAGACGAATGAAGCTGCTGGACTCCAATGAAATTCGGAAGCTTCGAGACGTGTGTATATTTGAGGTGAATGGAATAGAGGTGTATATGTGATTGGTTACCAAATAATGTTAAATGGCTACCATTTCGATGGTTGTTTCAATAAAAAAAGAGTATCTTTGCATAAGAAAGGCTGCACCTCGGCAATTGAAGTGAACTTCATTGCACTCGGTTTGCACTTTCTTTGCATCGTAAATAAATATTTTGAATTATGGTTATAGTTAGCACAAGAGACTTTCGCACTAATCAGACTAAGTATCTGAATTTGGCAAAAGCAGGAGAGCACGTAGTCCTAAAATCGCGTGCTGGCAGTTTCCGCATCTTCCCCGATGACGGAAGTAATACCATTGACGCACCGCGCGACTTGATGAAAGAGCTCAGAAACGCTTTGACGGAGGTAAAGGAAGCCATGGCCGGAAAACGTAAACTTCAATCTGCTGATAGTTTGCTCGATGAGTTGTAATATTACAGTATCGGTTTCTGACGACTTTGCAAAAGAAGCAAAACGTCTCGCTAAGAAATATCCAAGTTTTAAACAAGACTACAAGGATTTTCTCGATAGTATTAAAGAGAACCCTTTGCAAGGCGATGAGATTACAAAAAACATACGCAAAATCCGTATGGCTATCAAATCAAAAGGCAAAGGAAAATCAGGTGGCGCAAGAGTCGTCACGTTCAATGTTCTTACCAATACTGAAAAAGGTCAGGTAGTATTCCTTCTTCTCTATGATAAAGAGGATGCTTCTACGGTTAAAGTCAATGTTGTCAAGCAACTTGTTCAAGACTTGGGATTTGATATCGAATGAATCTATAATGAAGCTGTTGGACTCTAACGAATTCCAATAGCTTCTTGTCGTATATGTAAGGAGAAAAAGCAGCAAGCCGATTTCGGGGAGAAAAACTAATGGCGCGCGTTTCATAATGAGGAAAGCCATTTAACCCCCCACCAGTCCGCATGGCATCTGTGCTTATCTGAGAGATCTGTGGGAGAATAAAAACATCCAGCCAGTTCTTTAGCGCATTGTGCGCTTAGTTTTACTCCCACAGATCCCGCAGATTTCCACAGATTTTTCGCTCCGCAGCGCACCTTCCGCCTGCGAAAAAATCCGTGGCAATCCGTTGCGCCGGCGGCGCATCAAAACCAAGCGGTAGGCAGCGGAGCAAGAGTAAATGATCCGTGAAAAGACCCATCCGTGCGCATCGGTGCAATCCGTGTTTTTTGATAAAAGCACCCTGCATGGTTTCTGTGTCGATCTGTGGCATCTGTGGGAGAAATATTCTCGTGGCGCATGGCCACATTCCACGCTTAACATCCAACATTTCACATCCAACATTTCACATCCAACATCTCACATCCAACCCTCCACACTCAACATTCTCAACATCCCTTTCCGCCTGCGAAATATCTGTGCCTATCCTCCGCACCGGCGGCGCAATCTGTGTTGTTGACAAGCACCCCGCATGGTTTCTGTGTCGATCTGTGGCATCTGCGGGAGAAATATTCTTGTGCCGCATGGCACATTCCCCATTCCACCGCTCCCCATGCGAAGGACACATTCCACATTCTCAACACTCCTCCCCCAAATCTACACGCTTTTTTCCGTCGCGCCCCGCCCCGCGTCCAAATACGCCATTCTCAGCGCATCATTGCAACCGCCTAACAACCAGCCCTTTACCTTCCGAAGACCCCGCGCCACATTCCAAACATACCTTTCCCCACCACGAAACGCCATCTTTCGACCCACGATCCCTGTCCTTTCGAAGCTCCATCCCTTACCTTTCGCACCTCGATCCCTAAGCCCCCGCAACCCGATACATGCCCAACGCCCGCGCCACCCCTCGCTTACGGCCTTTCCACCCGTTCCCATTCCGCCTCCCGAACCCCCAAACCGCGCCTCCCCGCCCTCTGTTTCACCCAAAATCCCGACACAAGATTTGCGCCAAATATTTTTAATGTAGTGTGGTTTTCATCATATAGATTGTTGGGAGTTGAGCGTGGAATGATTTATCAGGTGGATAGTTGGATTGATGGGCTGGGCATGATGCAAAAGTGCAACGAGCGTAGCACTTTTGCCGTGGTCGCACAATCTGCTGCTGTTGAGCAAGCGACTGAATGATGAAACCACACCCTATTATGCGCAGGAAACCGTAACCAAAGGTTGGAATCGCGACTTGTTGCTCAATGCCATAAAACTCAATATGTATGAGCCCCAGGCATTGGCACGAGTAGACAACAAATTTTGGTCACACTCTTCCTGCCGAACAAGCGCAGTATGCCAACGAGGTGTTTGGCAGCAGCTATGCCCTGGTTTCCTGGGAGTTACCAGTCCTATCAGGCGCACCATGCAGAATCCTAACTGCTTGAATATTGGCAGTTAGGATTTTTGCCAAGTTTTTGCCGAGTTATTAAGAGCTTACCTGTATAAGCCTCAGCAAAAGTGTCATAATATCAGTTTCAACATATTATTTTCAAACACAAAAGAGAAAACAACCCTATAGTTGTGCTTTCTCGTTAAAATCTGTTATCTTTGTAGGCGAAATGGCAATAGCCAAATATAAATGTTACAAAGCGAAATGCGTCTAAGATGATAAAGGAAACAATATCTCCTGATCGAAATAAAGGAGCACAAATGAGTCAAGAAGAAAAACCTTGGTTTAACCATTCGCAGATGATAGCCAATATCATGTCTGCAAGAATGAAAGAACTTGGAATGACTCAAAAGATGTTGGCAGAGAAAATGAATTGTACCCAACAGTACATTTCAAAAATATTAAAAGGGCGTGAGAACCTTTCGCTTGAAGCCATAAGCAAAATAGAGAATGCCTTGGATATTCATTTCCTGCAAATGAATGAATAGCCATGTTCCATTTCATGGCACGTTTTCTCGCCATGGCAGAGCTTAAGCAAGCTTAGCTCTGCTCATCTGGCTTAACGAAAACCTTCCATTTCATGGCACGTTTTCTCGCCATGGCAGAGCTTAAGCAAGCTTAGCTCTGCTCATTTGGCTTAACGAAAACCTTACTTATAAGTGTAACGATAAAAAAGATAAGATATGCCAGTACAAAGTGAAGCTGCCCTCGAAAACGGACTTATAGATACTCTTCAAAAGATGAACTACGAGTATGTTCATATTGAAGAGGAGAAGAACCTGTCTGCCAATTTCAAGAAGCAGTTGGAGAAACACAACAAGAAGAAGTTGGAAGAATTGGGTCGTACCGAATTTACAGAGTCTGAGTTTGAAAAGATACTTATCTATCTTGAAGGTGGCACTCGCTTTGAAAAGGCTAAGAAACTTCGTGACCTCTTTCCGCTTGAACTGGAAAGCGGTGAACGCCTATGGGTGGAGTTCTTGAACCGCACTCACTGGTGTCAAAACGAGTTCCAAGTTTCCAATCAGATTACGGTTGAGGGCAGAAAGAAGTGTCGTTACGATGTGACAATACTTATCAACGGATTGCCATTGGTTCAGATAGAACTGAAGCGTAGAGGCGTAGAGTTGAAACAGGCATATAATCAGATACAACGCTATCACAAGACTTCTTTTCATGGACTGTTTGATTACATCCAACTGTTCGTCATATCCAATGGTGTAAACACTCGCTATTTTGCCAACAATCCGAATAGCGGATATAAGTTCACTTTCAACTGGACGGATGCAGCCAATGTGCCTTTCAACGACTTGGAGAAATTTGCCACAGTGTTCTTCGACAAGTGCACGTTGGGCAAGATTATCGGTAAGTATATCGTCTTGCATGAGGGCGACAAATGTCTGATGGTGCTTCGCCCTTATCAGTTCTATGCAGTGGAGAAGATTCTCGACCGTGTGGAAAACTCGAACGATAATGGTTATATCTGGCACACAACTGGTGCAGGAAAGACCTTGACATCATTCAAGGCAGCCCAACTCGTATCCGAGCTGGACGATGTGGATAAGGTGATGTTTGTGGTTGACCGCCACGACCTCGACACACAGACGCAAGCCGAATATGAAGCCTTTGAGCCTGGTGCCGTTGACAGTACCGACAACACAGACGAGTTGGTGAAGCGTCTGCACAGCAATTCTAAGATTATCATAACAACCATACAGAAACTCAATGCAGCTGTCAGTAAGCAGTGGTATAGCAGTCGTATTGAGGAAATACGCCATTCTCGCATCGTGATGATCTTCGATGAGTGTCATCGAAGCCATTTCGGAGAATGCCACAAGAATATCGTGAAGTTCTTCGACAACACACAGATATTCGGCTTTACAGGCACACCTATCTTTGTTGAGAATGCGGTGGACGGACATACCACAAAGGAAATCTTCGGCAACTGTCTTCACAAATACTTGATAAAGGATGCCATTGCCGATGAAAATGTGCTGGGTTTTCTTGTGGAGTATTACCACGGCAATGAGGATGTGGATAATGCCGACCAAGACCGCATGACAGAGATTGCCAAATTCATCCTTAATAATTTCAATAAGTCAACATTCGATGGAGAGTTTGACGCTTTGTTTGCCGTGCAGTCAGTGCCGATGCTAATCCGTTACTACAAGATATTCAAGAGTCTCAATCCAAAGATTAGGATTGGAGCAGTCTTCACATATGCTGCCAATAGTAGTCAAGACGATGAGCAGACCGGTATGAACACTGGCGGTTTTGCAAGCGAAAGTACAGGCGAGGCAGACGATCTGCAAGCCATCATGGATGACTATAATAATATGTATGGAACGAGTTTCACCACAGAAAACTTCCGTGCATATTACGATGACATCAACCTACGCATGAAGAAAAAGAAGGCAGACATGAAGCCTCTTGACCTTTGCTTGGTTGTCGGTATGTTCCTTACTGGCTTTGACAGCAAGAAACTCAACACTCTCTATGTTGACAAAAACATGGAGTACCATGGCTTGTTGCAAGCCTTCAGCCGTACCAACCGTGTGTTGAACGAGAAGAAGCGTTTTGGCAAGGTGATTTGCTTCCGTGACTTGAAAAGCAAGGTGGACGAGTCCATCAAACTTTTCAGCAACAGCAATAATCTTGAAGACATCATACGTCCACCATTTGATGATGTCAAAACCCACTATCAAGAACTGACAAAGGAATTCTTGGAGCATTATCCCGAACCTCATTTTGTGGACTATTTGCAAAGTGAGAACGACAAGAAGCAGTTTATCCTCGCTTTCCGTGACATCATCAAAAAACACGCAGAGATACAAGTGTATGATGAGTTTGAGGAGGATGCTCCTGACCTCGGAATGACAGAACAACAGTTTATGGACTTCCGCAGCAAGTATCTTGATATATACGATTCGTTTGCTGTGCAAAACAAAGAGCAACCAACGACATACCAAGTACTAGAGGACAATCCCAGCATGGTTGGTGAGCCAGACCCTTTTGAAGAAGCCGCAACTGGTATGGGCGATATTGATTTCTGCTTGGAACTTCTGCACAGCGACATCATCAATGTTGCCTATATCTTGGAGTTGATTGCTGACCTCAATCCTTATAGCGAGGACTACGAAGAGAGGCGTAAGCACATCATCGACACAATGATTAAGGATGTTGAACTTCGCAGCAAGGCAAAACTCATTGACGGATTTATCCAGAAGAATGTGGATGATGACCGTGACAACTTCATGGCTCGCAAACAAAAGGCTGATGGTACAAGCGACCTTGAAGAACGGTTGAACAACTACATCGTCACCGAACGCAACAATGCAGTCAATACGCTTGCAAAGGAAGAGGATTTGGATGCTTCCGTGCTCAATCATTACCTCTCTGAATATGACTACTTGCAAAAGGAACAGCCAGAAATCATACAAGAGGCATTGAAAGAGAAACACTTGGGACTGATTAAAAAACGCAAGGCATTGACAAGAATACTCGATAAATTGCGTTCTATTATAAGAACATTCAGTTGGGAATAATATATGAGTTCGATAAAAGTAATAAATACAATAAGGCTTTGTTCTAAAGGTGTCCTTGCAAAGGATGCCAATGGAAAGTATGTAAAGTTGCATAAACGCCAAGGAGATATGGATGGAGCTTGCTCTGTCTATTCTTTGGCGATGGCATTGTTGTGCCTCGGCGTAGTAACAGAGGATGACTTGAATATTTACAACAAGCCAGATAGACGGACTCAGAAAGGTAAATTTTTAAGTCATTTCCTTGAAGAACAAGGCTTGGTAAGGAACGGATATTACTTTTCAACTCTTGCAAAAGAAATCAACGAACAGGACTTTGGGATTATTGCAACACGAAAGTGTCGGCAAAATACCAATGACATTATAGATATAATAGCCGATACTCTTGATGAAGAAATGCCTGTTATTATATCAACTAATTTTCCTGATGGTGGGCATGCAATGCTTGCAGTAGGTTATGAAACGAACAATGAGGAAGATGCAATAACCAAAATCCTATGCTTAGACCCAAGTGAAGAAGCACCTAATTTTTCATCGTGGAACTGCATCATTGATGTTGCACATAAATACAGCAAGTCTGAATATCCATTTGACAACATAACAAAATCCCAGTCTTACAAAGTAGCATTGGGAGATATTTTAATAATAGAAAAAAGGAAATAACGATATGAGCGAAGAATTACAACAGAAACTCCGTGACCAACTTTGGGAAGTCGCTAACAAACTGCGTGGCAATATGTCGGCAAGTGACTTCATGTATTTCACCCTTGGCTTTATCTTCTACAAGTATTTGTCGGAGAAGATAGAGAAACACGCCAACGACGCGTTGGTCGACGACGAGGTGACGTTCAAGGAGTTGTGGGCTATGGAGAAGGACGAAGACGTAGAGGCGTTGCAGGAAGAGGTGAAGACTGAATGTCTGGAAAACATCGGCTACTTCATAGAGCCCGGCTTCCTATTCTCGTCTGTTATTGAGAGCATTAAGAAAAAGGAGAACATTCTGCCGATGCTCGAACGCTCATTGAAGCGTATTGAGGACAGTACCCTCGGACAGGACAGCGAAGAAGACTTTGGAGGTCTATTCTCTGACATTGACCTTGCTTCACCCAAGTTGGGCAAGACTGCCGATGACAAGAACACTTTGGTAAGCAATGTTCTTCTTGCCCTTGATGACATTGACTTTGGTGTGGAAGCATCGCAAGAGATTGACATTCTCGGTGATGCCTACGAGTATATGATTAGCCAATTTGCTGCAGGTGCAGGTAAGAAAGCTGGTGAGTTCTACACTCCTCAGGAAGTGAGCCGTATCTTGGCAGAGATTGTAACCATCGGTCACGCTCGTCTGCGTAATGTCTATGACCCAACTTGTGGTAGTGGTTCGCTGTTGCTCCGTGCTGCAAGCATCGGTCATGCAAACGAAATATTCGGACAGGAGAAGAACCCTACGACCTACAACTTGGCTCGTATGAATATGCTTCTTCATGGCATAAGGTTCAGTAACTTCCGCATAGAGAATGGCGACACCCTGGAGGCTGATGCTTTTGGCGATACACAGTTTGACGCTGTGGTAGCAAATCCTCCTTTCTCTGCTGAATGGAGTGCTGCCGATAAGTTCAACAACGATGACCGTTTCAGCAAGGCAGGACGCTTGGCACCACGCAAGACTGCCGACTATGCCTTTATTCTCCACATGATTTACCACCTCAATGAGGGAGGCACAATGGCTTGTGTAGCTCCTCATGGTGTGCTCTTCCGTGGCAATGCAGAAGGCGTAATACGTCGTTTCCTCATCGAGAAGAAAAACTATATCGATGCCATCATCGGTCTGCCTGCCAACATCTTCTATGGCACAAGCATCCCGACCTGTATCTTGGTGTTCAAGAAATGCCGTAAGGAGGATGACAATATTCTGTTCATTGATGCCAGCAAGGAGTTTGAAAAGGTCAAGACACAGAACAAGCTCCGTCCACAACACATCAAGAAGATTGTTGATACCTATCGTGAGCGCAAGGAGATAGAAAAGTACAGTCATCTTGCCACACTGCAAGAAGTGGCTGAGAACGACTACAATCTCAACATTCCTCGTTATGTTGATACTTTCGAGGAAGAAGAACCTATCGACATTCATGCTGTCATGAAGGAAATCAAGGATTTGGAAGCCAAACGAGCCGACCTTGACAAGGAGATTGAAGGGTTTTTGAAAGAGTTGGGATTGGTTGAATAAACAAAAAAAACTGACAATGAAAGGTTACGCAAAACCATTACATGAATTTATAGAAGGTCATAAAATCCAATTTGTAATACCTGTGTATCAGCGTAATTACGATTGGTTGATTGACAACTGTGACCAATTGTTTAGTGACTTGGTAAAACTAAGCCGCTCAAACAGATGTTCGCATTTCTTTGGCTCTATTGTTACATCATCTGCGGATAGCAGCTACAATAGATTGGTGATTGATGGTCAACAGCGTTTGACCACCATTTCACTTCTTTTGTTGGCAGGTATAAAAGCAGTGAAAGATGGTGCTATTGAGATTAGCGAAGAATCAAAAATAGACGAAGCATACGAAGTCTTCTTAAAAGCTAAGTTCTGTAACTCTGAGCGTAAAATCAAGTTAGTTCCCATAGAGAATGACCGTATCGCTTACGATAAGATATTCAATGAAGAAGATTCTTTTGATGAAGATTCTAAGGTTACTCGCAACTATCGCCATTTCTATGATTTGTTGACGAGAAAACCGCAAGCACTCTCTTTCGACCAATTGCTTGATGCAATAGAACGATTGCAAATCATATCAATAGAGTTAGATAGTGATGATGATGCCCAGCTTATCTTCGAAAGTCTGAACTCTACAGGCTTGGCTCTTACTGAAGCAGACAAGATACGCAACTATCTCTTGATGTCTTTGACATCAGAGGAGCAGCATATGTGTTTCAAAAACTACTGGCAAAAGATAGAACAGGCAACCGAGAACCAACCAACAAAGTTCTTGCGTGACTATCTCACCATTCAGCAACAGTTACAGCGTCCTGTCCGTCAGTCAAACATCTACTACGAATGGAAAAAGTATATGGACGGACATGACCGAAAGGAAGAATTAGTCAAGATGCTTGATTATGCGCACTACTATCAGCAAGTGACAGAGGCAAAGCTATCTACGGCAAAACTTTCAGAAAAGATGCGCCACATCTGTAATATAGAAACAGATGTGACTAATGTATTCTTTATACAATTTTTGAAATATGCCTCTGCCAACAATCTTTCAGAAGATGAGATATTCAAGGTGATTGATTTGGTAGAAAACTATTTGGCAAGACGTATCGTGTGCAATATGCCTGGTAATGCTCTTACTCAGGTTTTCTGCGCTTTGCATAAAGATGTTTTGAAAAGCATAGAGGAATATAGTTCTGCTAATGTTGAACTTGGCAACTCATATTCAGACATATTGACTTATCACATCATGCGTCGTGATGGTAACTATCAATTGCCAAGAGATATGCAATTCGTGGAGTCAATCAGAACACGTGACGCTTATCACATGTTGAAGCCATTCCAGATTTTCCTCTTTGAACGATTGGAGAACTCTGTGCATGGTGAATATAACGATGTGGCAACCGATATGAAAAAGAAGGATGCCACTATTGAGCATATCATGCCTCAAACGCTCAATGGTGATTGGAAAGCGATGCTTGGAGACAACTTTGAGGAAATACAAGACAAGTATCTTCATACATTTGCAAACTTGACTCTGACAGGTATCAACAGTGAGTTAAGTAATAAGGCTTTTGAGATAAAGCGTGATGGTAAAACCATAGGAAAAGAAATTTACCCTGGATATAAGAACTCAAAGTATCGTTTGACGAAAAGTGTTACCTTGTGTAACAAATGGACTGAAACGGAGTTACAGAACCGATGCAATGAGATAGTGGCAACATTCTTGCGACTTTATCCATTGCCACAAACAACATTCAAGCCATTGCCAAAACCAGTGGACGAAGCCTCTTTAGACGAAGAAACATTCTCTCCAACAAATAGAAATCTTAAAGGTTTCCGTTTGTTTGGCAATGAGTACAATGAAACTACTTGGAAAGGGATGCTTCTGCAAGTTGTAAAACTTGTGATGGAGCGATACACAGACATCGTAGATACGCTCTATGATGCCGAAGGTTTCTTCTGGTCTGCCAAGCAAGCAGATACAAGATACTGTACAATGATTGCTCCACAAAAATACTTGTGGACTTCAATGGATAATAGAAGTAAACTTCGTTGTTTACGCTTCTTGTTTGAGAAATGCGACATAGCTGAGTCTGAATTGGTGCTGTTGCTTGAACCTGTAAAAGAATAGTCGTATGGAATATATAGATTTCAAGAAATTGATAGACACCCTAACTGCCAAGCCTAAAGAAACAGAATGGCTGGAGTTTAAGCACAATTTTCATTCAAAGGAGGAGATTGGTGAAAGAATCTCTGCCTTGTCTAATAGTGCCTATTTGTGCAACATGCCATTTGGCTATATTGTATTTGGTGTTGATGATGAAAGCCATGATATAATTGGCACCGACCTATATGGCAAGCAGAAAATGGTTGGCAATGAAGAACTTGAATCTTGGTTGTCAACTCGTTTGAACCCTCGTATTGACTTCGAGATTATTGACGATTTCGATTATGAGGAGAAAGGTCATGTCTGTATATTTAAGATTCCTGCCACAACTAATCGCCCGGTAAGTTTCTTACATGAGGCATACATCAGAGTTGGCACGATTACTCGCAAGTTGAAGGATTTCCCTGCAAAAGAGGCTAAGATTTGGAAAGGAGGTCAGAAACCTTTGGAAAAGATTGTCTTAAAGAAAGGCTTATCTGGACAGGATGTTTTCTCTTATCTTAGTGCAGAGACCTACTTTGACATGATGCATTTGCCACTTCCACAAGATACTAATGGCATCTTGGACAGATTCTTGTCTGAAAACCTTATTGTAAAAGATGAGGTTGGCTACAGCATCACCGAACTTGGAGCTATTCTGTTTGCCAAACATCTTTCTGATTTCGATGGACTGAAACGTAAAATGGTCAGAGTAATTGTCTATAAAGGCAAAAGCAAGATTGAAACAATTCGTGAACAAACTTTCGATAAGGGCTACGCCATAGGCTTTGAAGAAATGGTTGCATGGATAAACAGCCAACTTCCTGCAAATGAAGAGATAGGCTTGGCTCTAAGAAAAGATGCTCGTATGTACCCAGAAATAGCCATTCGTGAGTTGACCGCAAACATGATTATCCATCAAGATTTTGCGGAGCAGGGCTTTCCTATGATAGAAATCTATTCTGATCGTATTGAGTTCTCTAATCCAGGACAACCACTTATCAGCATAGAACGTTTCATAGACGAATATCAGTCAAGGAACGATTCTCTTGCTGACATCATGCGTAGAATGGGTATTTGTGAGGAGAAAGGCAGTGGGATGGATAAAACTATCTTCTATGTGGAGTTATATCAGTTGCCACCTGTCCGCTTCCAACTTCAAGAAACCCGAACCACTGCGACAGTATTTTCTTATCGAAAATTCGCAGACTTGGATAAGTCAGAGCGAGTAAGAGCCTGTTATCAACACGCTTGTCTAAAATACGTTTCAAACGAGAAGATGAATAATCAATCTCTTCGTGCTCGTTTGGGTATTGAAGACAAAAACTACCCAATGGCATCAAGGATAATCAAAGATACCTTGGAAGCTAAGCTGATAAAGGAAGAAAACTCAGAGGGTAGCAATAGGCATAACTATATCCCATATTGGGCATAAGTCATGTAACTACCATGTAACTGGCATGTAACTGAAAGGCTCAAAAAAGCATCAAAGTAAGCTCAAGCCCCTTTATAATGGGGCATAAAGCATATAACTACCATGTAACTGGCATGTAACTGAGCCATGATTGGTGAACTTAAATTAAGGATTAAAAATGATAACGACAATAAATAACAAACATAACAAACTCAATGTCCCAAATCTCAGATTTCCTGAGTTTCAGGGAGAGTGGGAGAAGTACAAGGTTTCTGACTTATTGGATTTCTATTCAACAAATTCCCTTAGTTGGGATAAACTGGAGTATGGTACGGATGCTATTCAAAACTTGCATTACGGCTTAATCCATGTTGGATTGTCTACTATGATAGACCTTAGCAAAGACAAACTTCCTAATATCACAAATGGCAACACCCCCAAAAACTATGAACTTTGCCAAGAAGGGGATATTGCTTTTGCTGATGCCTCAGAAGATACAAACGAAGTTGCCAAAGCTGTTGAGTTCTATAAGCTTAAAGGCAAAGATGTGATTTGTGGATTACATACTATCCACGGAAGAGACAACCTGCAGAAAACAGTTGTTGGGTATAAAGGGTATGTCTTTTCCTCTACGGCATTTCATCATCAAATCAGAAGAATTGCCCAAGGAACAAAGATATATTCTATCAATAGCAAGAACTTCTCTGAATGTTACATCGGTATTCCTTCAAAAGAAGAGCAAAAGAAAATTGCTACGTTACTTCGGCTGATAGACGAGCGTATCGCGACCCAAAACAAAATCATTGACAAGTTGCAGTCCTTAATCAAGGGAATTGCACAGAAGATAGTTCACAGCAACAAGCCCAATGTTTGCCTATCAGAATGCTTGGAATGTAAAACTTCAACCCTGCAAGAAAGTGATGTTTGTGAACATGGTGTATATACAGTTTATGGCGCAAATGGCATCGTTGGCTACCTTGATAATTATAATACAGAGGGTGAAGCCGTTTATATTATTAAAGATGGTTCTGGTGTAGGAACCGTTTCCTACGTTACAGGCAAATGTTCCGCAACAGGAACTCTGAATACTTTACAAGCAAAAGAAGGCTATTCACTCCAATACCTTTACTATCTGCTGAAAGTATTCAACTTTGAACCTTATAAGACAGGTATGGCTATACCTCACATATATTTCAAGGATTATGGCAAAGCCAAGGTATTTTGCCCATCATATACAGAACAACTACGATATGCTCGATTGTTGTCTGCAATAGATAACAAACTGTCGATAGAACAGAACATTCTAACAGAACTTCGTTTACAGAAGCAATATTTGCTCTGCCAGATGTTTATATGAACATTTGGCGAAGCAGATATTGACGTAATTTCTTATATTGGCTCAAAAGCTTCATCTCGTTTTGTGAAAGCGTTATAAGCCATTGTACTTTTTTGGCGCACCCGACAAACCCTGTGGAGTGCTGTGCAGATGCTAACCCAAAAA
>OGJV01001004.1_pt1 | contig 13407 bp, 8 predicted proteins | sample 1572271 | NCBI WGS metagenome assembly OGJV01 (sample SAMEA2582107, study PRJEB24529) | metagenome | biome: Human gut stool | place: China | collected 2011
AAGCAATCGGCGTACCGGAAAACGCGTTCCGCGAACTGAAGCCGGGAGAGGTCTACAATCCCCTGATGAGTCCCGACAAGAAATATCCCGAAGTAAACCTGTGGTCGGTACTGTGGGGCATCGCCATGGCGGTACTGTTTTCGGCAGCGGCAGCCTATCTGGGGCTGAAAGTGGGACAGGTATTCGAAGCCGCCATCCCCATCGTCATCATCCAATCCATCGGAGCCAGTTCCGGGGTAATCGTGGCAGGCGCCATCTTTACCCTGCCCGCACTGTATATCCTACAGGAAAGCTATCCGCAGGAAATCACCGTAACATTTGCACAAGTATTCATCAGTTCGCTGCTGGGCGGCGTACTGGGTATCCTTTTCCTTATCCCGTTCCGTAAATATTTTGTAAGTGACATGCACGGCAAATATCATTTGCCCGAGGCCACCGCAACGACGCCGGGGCTTGCCGTGACGATCCAGAAATCGGTCATCGTACCGCTCGAGCAGGCTATCAACGGTGTGGAGGACATGACCTACATGACTTCCAGCGCCGCTTTGGGCAGCGCAAGCGTAACTGTCTATTTCCGCCAGGGCACCGACCCCGACATGGCTGCCGTCAACGTGCAGAACAAAGTATCGCGCGCTACGGGACAGCTGCCTTCCGAAGTCACGCAGATCGGTGTGACGACCATGAAGCGACAGACCTCCATGGTGAAGATTTTCTCGCTTTACAGCCCCGACGACACATACGACGAAACGTTCCTGTCGAACTACTCGAAGATCAACATCGAACCCCGCATCCTCCGTATCGCGGGTGTCGGCGAGGCCTTCACGCTCGGTGCCGACTACTCTATGCGTATCTGGCTCAAGCCCGATGTGATGGCCCAGTACAAACTCATCCCGTCGGACGTGACGGCGGCGCTCGCCGAGCAGAACATCGAATCGGCGACCGGTTCGCTGGGTGAAAACTCGGAGAACACATTCCAGTATACGATGAAATACCGCGGACGTCTGATGACCCCGGAAGAGTTCGGGGAGATCGTACTCGTGGCTCAGGACGACGGCACGATCCTGCGCCTGAAGGATGTCGCGGACATCGAGCTGGGAAGCGAATCCTACGCCTACAAAGGCTACACCAACGGCCATCCGGGCGTCAGCACGATGGTCTTCCAGACCGCCGGTTCGAACGCCACGCAGGTCGTAAATGAAATCGACGCCCTGCTGGCCGAGATCGAAGCCGAACTCCCGAAAGGCGTCGCCATCGCACACCTGCAGAGTGTGAACGACTTCCTCTACGCTTCGATCAACGAGGTAATCAAGACTCTGATCGAGGCCATCCTCCTGGTGGTGCTCGTAGTCTATGTCTTCCTGCAGGATATCCGTTCGACACTTATCCCCACGGTTTCGATCATCGTATCGCTGGTCGGTACGTTCGCCTTCCTCTCGGTAGCGGGCTTCTCGATCAACCTGCTGACGCTCTTCGCGCTCGTCCTTGCGATCGGTACGGTCGTCGACGACGCCATTATCGTGGTGGAGGCTGTCCAGGCGCGTTTCGACGTGGGATATAAGTCCTCCTATATGGCTACCATCGACGCCATGTCGGGTATCACCTCGGCCATCATCACCTCGACGCTGGTCTTCATGGCCGTGTTCATCCCCGTGTCGATGATGGGCGGTACGTCGGGTGTATTCTACACGCAGTTCGGTATCACGATGGCCGTGGCCGTGGGTATCTCGGCGCTGAACGCCCTGACGCTCTCGCCCGCACTGTGCGCCCTCATCCTGAAACCCTACCTCGACGAAAACGGCGAGATGCGCGACAACTTCGCCGCCCGCTTCCGCAAGGCATTCAACTCGGGATTCAGCACCCTGATCAACAAGTACAAGCACGGCGTGCTGCTCTTCATCAAGCACAAGTGGCTGATGTGGTCGACGCTCGGCCTGGCATTCGCCGCACTGATCCTGCTGATGAACAGCACCAAAACGGGTCTGGTGCCCGACGAAGACCAGGGTACGATCATGGTGAACGTCACCACGGCTCCGGGTACTTCGCTCGCCGAAACGCACGTCGTCATGGAGCAGGTTGCGGATCGCATCCAGGCAATCCCCCAGATCAGGGACTTCATGCAGGTGGCAGGTTACGGCATGATCGCTGGCCAGGGCTCCTCCTACGGTATGTGTATCATCAAGCTTAAGGACTGGGAAGAGCGCCCGGACAAGGCAGATGCGGTGAACGCCGTGATCGGCCAGATATACGGACGCACGGCCGACATCAAGGACGCACAGATTTTCGCCGTGGCACCGCCGATGATCTCGGGTTACGGAACCTCGACCGGCTTCTCCATGCACCTGCAGGACAAGTCGGACGGCAGCCTGACGGACTTCTACAACATCTACCTGCAGTTCATCGGGGCGCTGAACCAGCGCCCGGAGATCGAACGCGCCTACTCGACCTTCAACATCAACTTCCCGCAGTATGTCGTAAGCATCGACGCGGCGAAGGCCAAACGGGCCGGCATCTCGCCCAACGCGATCCTTTCGACGCTTTCGGGTTACTACGGCGGGCAGTACGTCTCGAACGTCAACCGTTTCTCGAAAATGTACTACGTAACGATCCAGTCCGACCCGAAATACCGTCTTAACACCGAGTCGCTCAACAACGTCTTCGTCCGCACCAACGGCGGAGAAATGGCTCCCCTGGGCGAGTTCGTGGATCTGCAAAGGGTATACAGCTCCGAAGTGCTGAACCGTTTCAATATGTACAGCTCGATCGCCGTGAACGGAACGGCAGCCGACGGATATTCGTCGGGCGATGCCATCAAGGCCATCCAGGAGACGGCCGCCCAGGTACTGCCGAAGGGCTACGGCTACGACTTCGACGGTATCACCCGGGAGGAAGCACAGACCGGCAGCAACACGACGATCATCTTCGGGATCTGTATTCTGCTGATTTACCTCATCCTGAGTGCCCTGTACGAGAGCTTCCTGCTTCCGTTCGCCGTCATCCTCTCCGTACCGTGCGGCCTGCTGGGTTCGTTCCTCTTCGCCAAGATGTTGGGACTGGAGAACAACATCTACCTGCAAACGGGTATCATCATGCTGATCGGCCTGCTCTCGAAGACCGCCATTCTGATCACGGAGTATGCCTCCGACCGGCGCCGCGCGGGAATGACCCTGACGCAAGCCGCCGTATCGGCAGCCAAAGTCCGTCTGCGCCCGATCCTGATGACTGTCCTCACCTGCGTATTCGGTATGATCCCGCTGGTGCTCTCGCACGGTGTGGGCGCCAACGGTAACATGACCCTCGGTTCGGGCGTCGTGGGCGGTATGATCGTCGGGACACTGGCCCTGCTGTTCCTCGTACCGACACTGTTCATCGCTTTCCAGACCTTGCAGGAGAAAGTCAAGCCCATAGAGTTCGACCCCGATCCGCAGTGGGCCGTACAGGCGGAACTGGAAGAGTGTAAAAACGAGAAAGAGGAGGAATAACAAGATGAAAAAGCTTATTATCATACTGGCCGCAGCGGCCATGACCGGCTGCGGCATCTACAAGCCCTACACCCGTCCCGAGGTGAAAACCGACGGGCTGTACGGCACGGCCGAGACTGCCGACACGACGACGATCGGCAACCTGGGCTGGGAAGAGATGTTCACCGACCCCTACCTGCGGACGCTCATCCGCCAGGGGCTGGAGAACAATACCGACCTGCAATCGGCGCAATGGAGGATCAAGGAAGCCGAGGCGACGCTTAAGTCGGCGCGCCTGGCTTACCTGCCGTCGTTCAACTTCGCACCTCAGGGCAGCATGAGCAGCTTCGACTGGGCCACGCCGGGCAAAACGTACAGTATCCCGGTCACGGCAAGCTGGCAGATCGACATCTTCAACGGCCTGACCAACGCCAAACGCAAGTCCAAGGCGCTCTACCTCCAGAGCAAGGAGTACGAACAGGCAGTGAAAACGCAGTTGATCTCGGGCATCGCAAATCTCTATTACACGTTGCTGATGCTCGACGGGCAATACGAGGTTACCGAGCAAACCGCCGGGAAATGGCGCGAGAGCGTCCGCACGATGCGCGCGCTGAAAGAGGCCGGCATGGCCAACGAGGCTGCCGTAGCGCAGTACGAAGGCAACTGCCTCGCCATCGAGGCTTCGCTGCACGACTTGGAATACCAGATCCGCCAGGCCGAGAACAGCCTTTGCTCGATGCTGGCCGAAGGCCCGCACCCCATCGAGCGCGGCCGCCTCGAAAGCCAGCAGTTGCCCGACGACCTGACTGTCGGCATACCGGTGCAGATGCTTTCGAACCGCCCCGACATCCGCAGCGCCGAATACTCGCTGATGCAGTCCTATTATGCCACCAGCGAGGCACGCTCGGCCCTCTATCCTTCGATCACGCTGAGCGGGACTCTGGGATGGACGAACAACAGCGGGGCCCGGATCGTCGACCCCGGAAAATTCCTCTGGTCGGCCGCCGCTTCGCTGCTGCAACCCATCTTCAATGCCAACGCCAACCGCGCCCGCGTGAAAATCGCCAAGGCACAGCAGGAAGAAACCAAGCTGGCATTCCAGCAGGCCCTGCTCAACGCGGGCGCCGAGGTCAACAACGCCCTCACGCAGTGCCAGTCGGCCCGCGCGAAAACCGGCCTGCGGACACAACAGATCGAGGCGTTGGAACGCGCCGTGGAGAGCACGGAACTGCTCATGCAACACGGCAGCACGACCTACCTCGAAGTACTGACCGCCCAGCAGTCGCTGCTTTCTGCTCAGCTGAACCAGATTGCGGATCGTTTTGACGAAATCCAGGGTATCGTGAACCTCTACCAGGCTCTGGGTGGCGGACGCGACATCGCAGCGGAGGCGAAATAATGAAAAGGGGAGCGACCAAAGAGGAGATCATCCGCATCACGCAGGAGCTCATTACCCGGAACGGCATCCGTGCCGTCCGGGTGGATGAGATCGCGCAGACGCTGGGAATCTCGAAGCGCACCCTCTATGAAATGTTCGCTGACAAGGAAGACCTGGTGAGCGCCTGCCTCGATTTCATGTGCCACCAACAGCAGGAGCGCATCACGGCTTACAGGAAACGCCGCAGCAGGAGTTCGCTGCAACGGGCTTTCAAACTGGTATACGAATACATCGAACACCTGTATACGGTCGAAAGCAGCTTTCTGTCCGACCTGCGCCACAAGGTGGCCTATGCCGAACATTTCGACGAACACCGGGAATTCTGGCGCAGCGAACTGACCGTACACCTGCGCGGAAGCCGCGAAGAAAAGCTCCTGTTGCCCGAAATAGATGCCGATAGTTTCGCCGACCGGATTTTGGAAACGATCTTCGAAATGCGGATAAACAATGCGACGCGCGAGGAGTCCTACCTCTTTTGCAGGACGATCCTGCGCGGTGCGGCAACCCGCGAAGGGGTCGAGCGAATCGACAGCCACAGATAATTATTCTGTAATACAATGAAAATCCCCGCAGGAGAGAGCCCTGCGGGGATTTTTTCTGTCATAATGGCGGGCGGCAGGCAAAACCCAGAACGAGAATACGATTGGAATACGGGAAAGGCAAGAGGGGAGGGACGCAAATCCCGCCGTCGGGCATCCGCACAAAAAGGGCCGCACTTGCGAAGTATGGCCCTTTTCAACCATCATATTTAACCTCTGACTAATAGAGCAGGGTTTCGTCGGCTTCGTCCCGATACCATTCCACATGTTCCCGGCCGCCCGATGCAGCCCATGCGTTGAAATATGTATAGACATCCCGGATATCGCTGCGTTCGAGCGGATAGCGGAACTCGCCCGGGATACACAGCGCCCACATCATGTAGTTGTTCTTCACACCGTCGCCCTTGGTGACGAAATAGCGGTAGGGATCCGACTCCAGGAAGGTGTTGCCCGATACGACCGCGAATTGCGTCGGCTTGCGCCCCGGTATGTGGATCTCCTTCTCGCGGGTGAACGTGCCCGAACTCTTCTGGTTCACAACGATGAACGCATTGAGCGCCGATTCGCGGACGGCTGCGGGGTCGACCGGCTGCGCAAAGGTCACCGTCGTCGTGTGTTTCACGGTCGGTATGGCCACGCCCTTGGTCGTATTGATGTAAGTCCCTTCGCCCAGGATCTCCTGCGATGTGTTGAAAAGCGGGATCACGGCCAGTTCGCTGCCCGATTCGGGGCCGGAGCCCGCAAACGCACCGCGGCCGAAGGTCGTATTGGTGGTCTCCACGCCGGCGACCTCCGACGCACGTACCTTGTCCAACTGGACGGCAAAGGCATTCAGATGCGCGGCCCCTGCGGCCTTCAGTTCCCAGTTGATGCGGATCAGTTCGACCTTCCCAGTCTCCTTGTCGCTGCGGCGGTCGACGCTTACGACCACCACGACATCGTTCATGTCGTAGTCGCCGATCCACGGCCAGCCATCCTCGAAGCAGTAGGTATAAGGGGCACCCTTGACCTCGATATATTCGGGTTCGGGTTCCGGATCGGGAGTAACGGGCTGCCTGCCGCCGTTGCAGATGGCCTCGGGGATCACGACCGTTTGCTTGGCACGCATCACGGCGCCACCGGTAAGGCTACGCTCGTCGATAACGTATTTCGAATCGGCCGCATTGTCGTACACGACTTCCATCAGCCCATCGAACTTCGTCCCGTAATAGCGTGAGCTCACGCCTTTCTCGCGGATCACGACCACGGCCATGAGCTGGTCGGCGGCAGCCTGGCTCACGATATGGACATTGCCGCCCGACTTACCGGCATTATACTCGTCCATGGCGAAGATCGAGCCGGCAGCGGCGTACAACTCCGTATTGCTGTTGAAATAGACCTCCTCGGCATCGAGCCCCGCGCCGGATGCAATATAGAATCGGGCACCTTCGGCGGCAATTTCCTCGGCTACGGTATGGCAATTCACATAGAGTGTCCCCCCGCCGCGGGCTTCGAGTTTCTCCATCGAGGCCAAACCTTTCTGGTAAACGACCGAGTTGTTGGTCAAATAGAAAGTCCCGTCAACATCAACGACACCATTCTCGCAGTTAGACAGTTCGGCGTAGGAGTTGAGCTCCAAATCATCGCTCTCTATCTTGCCGTCGTTATAAAGTTTCGCCCGGTTGGTGATTTCCATGTCATCGGCCTCCAATTCTGCGGCGGCACCGTTGTAGAACGCACAGGAATTATTGATGTCGAACGTCCCGTCGACGATGAATTTCCCTTCGTTGACCACGGCCTTGCAGGAAAAGTTCGTTTTCCCGGCCGTGAACTTACCGCCTTCGAAAACGAAAATCGCGGGGTTGGGTGCGTTCTGCTGCATGTTCGCACTTGCTTCACGGATGTACACCTCGCCGCCCGGAAGCACTGCGAGCGTCGCCTGACCGATCGTAACGGAGGAATCGAGCGTCAGTTTGCCCGCCACGTAGAGGATCGGCGAGGGGTTGGGGCTAAAGGTTCCGTTCAGGCCGATATTGCCCGTAACCTCGGCTCCTGCCGGGATATAATACTCCGCAGCTGCAAACGGGGCCCAGCTCGCACCCAGGTCGATCTTGCCGGCAGGCGTACTCCGGATGATGGCCCCCTCGGCGAAATCACCCTCGGCCTTCGCCGCGAGCCGCGGGTAGTCGGGCATCGAACTGTCGGCCGCGGCGCGCGCCATCCCGGCCATCCGGAGTAAGGGCGTCCCGGCTGCGGCCTTCATCCGCGCACCGGCGACGTTCACCGACGCTGCGACCGGTTCCATGGAGACGGCCACCGTACCGTCGGGCAGGGTAGTCTGGACATAAATGTTCCCGATCCCGGCCGGGATCGTCACCGCGGTTCCGAACACGGGGCGGGATGGCGTCACCACACCCATCGCCACGATATTGCCGTCCGAGAGGATCGGGGAGCAATACACGCGGATAACGGCATATTGGGGCGTATTGCCCGTAACACTCGGCATACCGACCGAAATATCCAGGTCGCGGGTCGTTTCCCATTTGAAGTCGGCGGGAACTGCAGACGAGGGCTCCTGCGGTTCGCCGCTGCCGGTGCCCATGTTTTTCTGGCACGAAAAGGCCAAAAACGTCGTTGCAATAGCTGCAACAGCGTAAAGTCGTTTCATAAATTGATATTTTTAATCTATCCCTTGTGCATAGTGCACATTCTTCGACACAAATATAAACATTAATTTTTCAAACCAAAACTTTTCCGCCCTTTTGTTCAACAAAAAAGGTCGAGGTAGCAACTATGGCATGCAAAACCCCGGCCGCTAAACAGTTTTTTGCAAAAAAATCGGGCCGACCGCAAGCATGAGCCGAAAAATTCCTATATTTGCACACAGGAAAACATCCGAAAGCAGAAAATGATTGCCACGACGACATACCACGACACATACGGCGGCTCGCTCCGCAGTATGACCATGGATATGATGTACATGCGCAACCGATTCCGCCGGGTGTAGATTTTCCGTGTATACGAACGACACAATCCGGCTTCAGAGAGGTCGGATTTTTTTTGTAACGACTAAAAAACAGATAGCATGGCTGAGAAAAAATTACGTTTCGAGACATTGCAGATCCACGGAGGGCTGCAACCCGACGATCCCACGGGTGCCCGCGGTGTGGCGATATATCCCACGGCAGCATACCGTTTCAAGAGCTGCGAACACGCGGCCAACCTCTTCGACCTGAGCGAAGGGGGCAACATCTACACCCGGCTGCAAAACCCGACTACGACCGTATACGAGCAACGCATCGCCGCCCTGTACGGTGCCGTGGGGGCGCTGGCCGTCTCTTCGGGCATGTCGGCCATACTCATCGCCGTGCTCTCGCTGGCGGCCGAGGGCGACAACATCGTCGCCTCGCCGTTCCTCTACGGCGGCACCTTCACCCAGTTCCGCATTTCGCTGCGCAGGCTCGGCATCGACTGCCGCATCGCCCGAAGCGAACGCCCCGAGGACTTCGAGGCGCTGATCGACGGACGCACGAAGGCGATCTACGCCGAGAGCATGGGCAATCCCACTTGTACGGTGCCCGATCTCGAAGCACTGGGACAACTGGCCAAACGCTACGACGTGCCCTTCGTCGCGGACAATACGTTCGGTGCCGCGGGCTACCTGTGCAACCCCTTCGAATGGGGTGCGAACATCGTCGTCGACTCGGCGACCAAATGGATCAACGGCCACGGCACGGCCATGGGCGGGGTGATCGTCGACGGGGGCAATTACAACTGGGCCAACGGCAAGTTCCCGCAGATCGACGGCCCGTCGGAAGGGTATCACGGACTGAATTTCCACGAGGCATTCGGCGCGGCGGCCTTCATCGTGAAATGCCGCGTGGACGGTGTCCGCGACCTGGGCTGCTGCCCCTCGCCGTTCGACTCCTACCTGATGACGCTCGGGCTGGAAACGCTTTCGCTGCGCGTGCGGCACGAAGTCGAGTCGGCACGCAGGCTGGCCGAATACTGCCGCAACCATCCCAAAGTGGAGCGCGTGAGCTTCGTAGGCTTCGAGTCGCACCCGAGCTACGCGAACGCGAAGAAGTATTTCCGGTTCGGTTCGTCGGCCGTCTTCACCATCGAACTCAAAGGCACGCTCGACAGCACCGTGCGTTTCGTCGAATCGCTCAACCTGGCGGCACACATGGTCATGATCGGCGACTCGGTCACGGTCGTTACGCACCCGGCATCGACCACGCACAAACAGCTCAGCGACGCAGACCTCGCCGCAGCAGGCGTCACGCCGACCATGCTGCGCATCTCCGTCGGGCTGGAGAATACCGACGACCTTATCGACGACTTCGAACAGGCTTTCGCACACATCGGATAATGGAACCCAGCATTTACAAAGCACCCGGGCCGTTCGTGCTCGAAACGGGGCATACGCTGCCCGAGCTGAGGATCGCTTACCACACCTACGGCAAGCCCAATGCGGCGCATGACAACGTCGTGTGGGTATGCCATGCCCTGACGGCAAACTCGGACGTGGCGGACTGGTGGCCGCACACGGTCGAGGCGGGGTGTTTCCTGGACCCGGCACGCCACTTCGTGGTCTGCGCCAACATCCTCGGGTCGCACTACGGCACCACGGGGCCGCTGCACGTGAACCCGGAAACGGGAAGCCCCTATTACAAGGATTTCCCGCCGTTCACGATCCGCGACATCGTCCGTGCACACCGCCTGTTGGCCGGCGCGCTCGGCATCGGCCGCATCGACACGCTCGTAGGAAGTTCGGTCGGGGGATTCCAGGCCATCGAATGGGCGGTCTTGGAGCCGGAGCGCATCGGCAAACTGATCCTGATCGCCACGGCGGCCAAGGCCTCGCCCTGGACGATTGCCATCGACCAGACCCAGCGCATGGCCATCGAGGCCGACACGACGTTCGGCGAGCCGCGAGACGACGCCGGGATGGCCGGACTGGCTGCCGCACGCGCCCTGGGGCTGCTCACGTACCGGGGTTCGCTGGGATACAACCTCACGCAGCAGGACAGGGAGGAACTCCCCGCAGTACACCGCGCATCGACCTACCAGCAATATCAGGGCGAGAAACTCTGCCGGCGCTACAACGCCTACTCGTACTATGCCATACTCAACGCCTTCGACACCCACGACACGGGGCGCGGGCGCGGCGGGGTAGCAGCCGCCCTCGCACGCATCGAAGCCCGCACGGCAGTGGTCGGCATCACGACCGACATCATTTTCACCCCGGCAGAGATGCGCGAACTGCACGGCATGATCGCCGGAAGCACGTACCACGAAATAGATTCGCCGTTCGGGCACGACGGGTTCCTCGTCGAGCACGGGCAGTTGAACGACATCCTCTATCCGTTCATGAACAATCAATAAACAAGCAGCATATGAGCAAAATCAAAATCGGCCTGTTCGGGTTCGGCGTCGTCGGACAGGGAATCTACCAGGTAGTGCAGAAATCGAAGAACGCCCACGCGGAGATCGTGAAGATCTGCGTCCGCGACCCGGAAAAGCCGCGTAAGGTCGAAGTCGACAAATCCCTCTTCACGACGTCGGCCGACGAGATACTCGACAACAGGGACATCAACCTGATCGTGGAGGTGATCGACCAGGCCGATGCTGCATACAGCATCGTCAAGCGGGCCCTGCTGCGCGGCATCCCGGTCGTCTCGGGCAACAAGACCATGCTGGCGCACCACCTTCCGGAACTGATCGAGATCCAGAAGACGCACAACGTGGCGCTGCTGTACGATGCCTCGTCGTGCGGTTCGATCCCCGTCATCCGCAACCTCGAGGAGTATTACGACAACGACCTGCTGTTAGAGGTGAAGGGCATCCTGAACGGCTCGTCGAACTACATCCTCTCGCGCGTCTTCGACCACGCCGAGAGTTACGACAGCGCCCTGGCGCAGGCGCAGGCGCTCGGCTTCGCCGAAAGCGACCCGTCGTTCGACATCGAAGGCTACGATTCGCTCTTCAAGCTGGTGATCATCACCGTACATGCGCTGGGCACCTACGTCGCCCCGGAAAAGATTTTCACCTACGGTATCTCGACCATCCACGATTCGGACATCCGGTATGCCCGCGAGAAGAACGTCAAAATCAAACTCGTGGCGCAGGTCGTCAAGGTGAGCGACGAACACTTCACGATGTTCGTCATGCCGGAATTCGTGACGCCCTCGAAGTATATTTACAGCGTCGACGACGAGTACAACGGCGTAGTGATCCGCGGCGAGTGCTACGACCGGCAGTTCATGTTCGGCAAGGGCGCCGGGAGCCTGCCCACGGCATCGTCGATCCTGAGCGACATCATGGCCCGCCTGAACAACTACCGCTACGAGTACAAGAAGCAGAACTACATGCAGAAGCCCGACTACACGACGGACATCACGCTGAAGGTCTACGTGCGGTACAAGGAGACCGACGTGCACGGCATCCTGAATTTTACGAAGGTGCACGAACAGTACACCAGCGAAGACAGCAACTACGTCATCGGCGACATCCAGCTGAGCGAACTGCTCGCCAAACGCGACCGGCTCCGGGGAAAGGACGTGTTCCTGGCCAACATCCCGATTTTCTTCCTGAACCGCGACAACTGACACGACGCGGGCACTGGGCTCCTGCGGGGTGGGACACGCATTCGCTGCGCCACCAAAAGGTCATCACGCAATGGCCTGTGCTCACCGCAGCCCCGAGGAAAACCGCACGGCGGCCTGCCTCAGGAGGGTAAAACCCGCAGTAAAAAGACGATCCCCGGCTCATCCGAGACCGGGGATCGTTCCGTTGCCGCATCCTCGGCTACGGCTATATATCCTTCACGCAGCGCAGCGAGACACCGTTTCCGGCCGGAAACGGAGCAAGCCCGGCTACGATACCGCCAGACGAATAACTCAATGCCTGATAGCCCGAACCGCCGTCTTGCGGGGTACAGCTCATCAAATAGCCTTTGGTTTCAGTAAGATAACGCCCCGTCTCCGAATTCCACATCCCGGCGCTACGGAGCAGGGAGGCATCGTATTCGGGGCTGGCGAGCATCTGTTCGATCTCGGCGCCCGTGGGGACATGCCAGCCCGGCGGACAAATCCCCTGCACCGGGGTGCCGGATGCAGCCGTCGCACCGCCCAGGGCCGTTGTGAAGCTGTAAAGCAACCCCCGTTCCGCGACATATTCGGCGTCGTTCGATCCCGCCGTACCGCGGCAAGGGTACCAGATACCGGTTCCGATCTGGGCACCGTCAGGCAGGTAACGCAGGTTCCGGGTCATCCAGACCCGTCCGCCGATCGTCGCGGTGGGGTAGTCCACACCCCCGTAGGAAAGCGTCCCGGGGTCACCACCCTCGCCGCCGCCCTCACCGCCGCGACGGCCGCCGCACAGGCCCCGGCCGACTGGGCCAACTTCGGACGTTTCGAAAAGGAGAACGCCGCGCTGGCGGAGCATCCGAAAGTCGTTCTGATGGGCAACTCGATCACCGAAGGGTGGATCGCCAAGCGTCCCGACTTCTTCGCCGAAAACGGCTACGCGAGCCGCGCGATCAGCGGACAGACCACTTCGCAGATGCTCGTGCGCTTCCGCGCCGACGTCGTGGAACTGCATCCGCAGGTCGCGGTGATCTGCGGCGGCACGAACGACCTGGCGCAAAACACGGGCTACATCTCGCTCGAGCACATTCTGGACAACATCCAGTCGATGGCCGAGCTGGCGCGCGCCAACGGCATCCGGCCCGTCCTCTGCTCGGTGCTCCCGGCCGGTGACTTCCCCTGGCGTCCGGGTTTGGAACCGGCGCAGAAGATCGTCCGGCTCAATGCGATGATCCGCGCCTACGCCGAACGGGAGGGCATCCCCTATGTGGATTACCATACGCCGATGGCGGCCGCGGACGGTTCGATGATCGCCGAATACACCTACGACGGCGTGCATCCCACCGAAGCGGGGTATCGGGTGATGGAGCGGATTCTGCCGCCCGTCGTCGAACGGGCGCTCT
>OGJV01001012.1_pt1 | contig 13292 bp, 9 predicted proteins | sample 1572271 | NCBI WGS metagenome assembly OGJV01 (sample SAMEA2582107, study PRJEB24529) | metagenome | biome: Human gut stool | place: China | collected 2011
ACCTCTTAAGTAGATTTTAGGTATTTACCTTGTCTACTTAAGAGGTATCATATCACTATAGGTGGTAGTTTTATGATTCAATTATAGAGCGCTAACTTGTGAATGATGCTTAAACAAGGAATGAGTAGCTTCGTGAATATGACGAGCAGTTTCTGCATTATTCATGGTGTAGAGGTGAACACCTGCAACATCTTGCGTAACAAGGTCGACAATCTGGTCAATCGCATAAGCAAGACCTGCCGCTCTAAGTGACTCAGGATCATGCTCATACTTATCCAAAATGGCACGGAACTTACGTGGCAAATGGATATTTTCACAAGTCTTAAGCAAACGTAGAGCTTGGTTACGATTCAAGATAGGCATAATTCCTGCATGAATTGGTACATCAATTCCAGCCAAGGTACATTTATCTTGAAAATCGTAGAATCGTTCATTATCAAAGAAGAGTTGGGTTAAAAGGCTAGAACAGCCTGCATCAACCTTTTTCTTAAGGTTTTGGATATCAGAGATTTGATTTGGCGAATCTGGATGCCCTTCAGGATAGCAGGCACCAATGATGTCAAATTGAGGAGCTTCTTCCTTAATAAACTCAATCAAATCAGTGGCATATCTAAAGTCTTTAAGAGGTTCCACACCTGGAATGATATCGCCACGTAGGGCTAAGATACGGTGTACACCAACAGCATCCAAGTCTCGTAAGGTATCAGCAACCTTTTCTTTACTCAAATAGATAGCTGGAAGGTGGGCAATCGTTGGGATAGCTAGGTCATTTTGAATATGATCTGCCAAAGGAACCGTCGTCTCTTTGATATTATATTTGTTATTACTAGCTGTCACACTGATAAAGTGAGGGGCCAATCCTTGCATATCCTCAAGAGCACGTAGGATTTTTTCATTACCTACTGCTGGGTTAGGTGGAAAGACTTCAAAAGAGAGTGATGGTGTTTGGCTTGTCATATTAGTTTACCTTCTTCTTTTTAGATTTTTGTTAAGACAAAAGCAGTTTTAAGTGCCTACTGACTTCATAAGTAGCGTACACTTGTTAATCATAGCCTGCTTGCAAAAATCTTTAGAACATTATTCGCTATTGAAAACCTTCTACACTTAAGGAAGAAGGTCTTCAACGTATGATAACTTCTGCTTACAAGTTTTCGCGAGCTGCTTTTGCAGCTTCTACAAGCTTGATCAAGCTTTCTTTAGTTTCTTTGATTCCGCGAGTCTTCAAACCACAGTCAGGGTTGATCCAAACTTTACCGCTTGGTACTTTAGCCAAGATTGCTTCGATAGTGTGGTCAATTTCACCGTCTTGTGGGACACGTGGTGAGTGGATATCGTAAACCCCAGGTCCAACTTCTGTTTGGAAGTTTTGAGCTTTAAGTTCATCCAAGATTTCAAGATTTGAACGGCTAGCTTCAAATGAGATAACGTCAGCATCTAAGTTGTCGATAGCTGGGATGATATCTGTAAATTCTGAGTAACACATGTGAGTGTGGATTTGTGTGTCTGGTGCTACTGTTGAGTGAACCAAACGGAAGGCTGGAATAGCCCAGTCGAGGTAATCCTCGTACCAGTCACTACGACGGAGTGGCAATTTTTCGCGAAGAGCAGCTTCGTCAATTTGGATAATTTTAACGCCTGCAGCTTCAAGGTCAAGAACTTCATCTTTGATTGCAAGAGCAATTTGAAGAGTTGAATCCTTGATAGAGATGTCTTCACGTGGGAATGACCAGTTAAGGATAGTAACAGGTCCAGTCAACATACCTTTAACAGGTTTGTCAGTACGGCTTTGTGCGTAGCTAGACCATTTCACAGTGATTGGGTTAAGACGAGTCACATCACCCCAAATGATTGGTGGTTTAACCCCACGCATACCATATGATTGCACCCAACCGTTTTTAGAGAAGAGGTAACCTGACAAGTTTTGACCGAAGTATTCAACCATGTCGTTACGTTCGAATTCACCGTGTACAAGCACATCAAATCCAACTTCTTCTTGCCATTTAATCCATTCATCAGTGATTTCAGCAAGGAATGCATCGTATTCTTCTTGTGACAATTCATTCTTACGGAAAGCCAAACGTTTAGCACGAACTTCCTTAGTTTGAGGGAATGAACCGATAGTTGTTGTTGGAAGCAATGGAAGTTTGAAAGCATCTTTTTGAATCGCTTCACGTTCTGCAAATGCTGGCAAACGAGTGTAATCAGCTTCAGTCAAGCCTGCAATACGAGCACGAAGTTCAGCATTTTCACCAACACGCTCAGTCGCAAAGAGTTCTTTGTTGGCTGCAAGGGCTTCTGCACCTTGACCATTGCGGATAGCATCCAAATCACGCAATTCGTCCAATTTTTCAACCGCAAAAGCAAAGTGGTTCAAGATAGCTGGTTCAAATTCTTCGTTAGCAGTTGTAAATGGTACATGAAGAAGTGAGCAAGATGTTGTCAAAACAACATTTTCAGCTGGAACTTGTTCAAGAATTTCAAGACTCTTCTCGTAGTTGTTACGCCAGATGTTTTTACCGTTGACGATACCGGCATAGAGAGTCTTATCAGCTGGGAAACCACCTTTAACCAATTCAAGTGTTTTCTTACCTTCAACAAAGTCAAGACCAATACCATCAACTGGCAAGTTCACAAGATCATTGTAGACATCACGAACATCACCAAAGTAAGTTTGGATCAAGACTTCAAGACCTTTTTTATCAGCCAAGAGTTTGTTGTAGATATTCAAGAAGAGAGCTTTTTCTTCAGCTGTCAAATCTTTAACAAGGGCTGGCTCATCGAGTTGAATACGAGTCGCACCAAGCTCAGCCAATTTTGCGAAGACTTCTTGGTAAGCTGCCACAAAGCTGTCTACAAAGTCTTCTGCTTTCACACCATCTTCAAAGTCAGATAATTGAAGGAATGTGAATGGTCCAACCACAACTGGGCGTGTGTTAAGTCCCAATTCTTTAGCTTCTTGGTACTCATCAAAAATCTTGTGACCAGCAAGTTTAACTTCTGTTGTTTTTTCAAATTTAGGAACGATGTAATGGTAGTTAGTGTTAAACCATTTTTTCATAGGAAGGGCACGTACATCCCCTTTTTCACCTTGGTAACCACGCGCCAAAGCAAAGTAACGTTCAAGATCTGTCAAATCCAAGTTTTGAACAGATTCAGGTACGACGTTGAAAAGGAAAGCTGCATCAAGGAAGTTATCGTAATGTGAAAAATCATTTGAAGGAATTTCACTGATACCCTTCTCTTTAACAATATTCCAGTGTTTTGCACGTAAGTCTTTGGCTGCTGCTAAGAGTTCATCTGCAGTAATTTCATTTCTAAAGTATTTTTCTGTTGTAAATTTTAATTCGCGGAATTCACCCAAACGTGGGAAACCAATGATAGTAGTTGACATCTTGTGTCCTCCTCTTTGTTGTTGAACTTATCTTACCAAAGAAATGGGTGGCTGTATAATTGCTATTAGTTTTCTCTATATATAGTTTTAGACTATAACCTATAAAGTAATGGGTTTCTAGCTACCGTTATCTCCTTTTGTTTAGATATTGTTATAGCTAATAACTATACATCAACCTGATAAAACCTTTTTTAACAAAAAAATCCCTAGACTTTTGTCTAGAGACTCTATTATTTACTAGGATTAGGACACTAAGCTCTATAGGTGCTCAGTACTTTCTCTTGAAGCCAAGATGATGTATAAGACATATTCTCACTATTGTAACTATTCCAGATAAAATAACCAAAAACTACCAATACTAATAACCAGATGATTTGTTTCTTTAAGCTATCATACTCACTCATATAGCCATTATGGATTTTAATGAGTTCATTTCTTTTTTTGTTACTTGACTCTTTAGCAATGGCAATTTCTAGCTCATACATTTGATGCTTCCATGAATTCTTAGAAGTGCCTTTTTTCATTTTATGGTTTGAAAGACTGCTGTTGCCTTTCTCAAAGTTATTTTTTTCAGTCATATTTCCCTCTAAAATCTTCTTTTAGTCCCTATCATTATAACATATGTAAAACTATCTGAAAAGTTCATTTTTGGTTAGAATTTTGAGAAAGAGAATTAAAACATGAAAAAGAACCAGAGGGAAACTTCTTATGTTATACTCTAAGTATGCATAAGAAAACTGTTATTGATTTTAAGGAACTTGGCGCCAGACAAATCTTTACTGATGCCATTAAAGAACTAAAAACAAAGAACATTAAGGAAGTTAAGCATTTCTTAGCTGAAGTCGAAGCCTATCAAAATAAGGGCTATTATGCAGTAGGTTATGTTTCCTATGAAGCTGCCCCTGCCTTCGAGACAAAATTTCAGGTTATTGCTGGTCCATTAATGTCAGAGTATCTCCTCTACTTCACTATTCATGAAACTGTTCAAATAGAGCCTATTCCACTTGCTTATGAGCCAATTGCCTTACCAAAATCTTGGCAAGAGCTAACTTCTGCAGAGGAATACAAGGCTGCTATTGAGCAAATACACCGCCATATTCGACAAGGTGATACTTATCAGGTCAATTATACTGTTCAACTTCAACAGAACCTGACAGCTGATCCCTTTGCCATCTATAACCGATTGGTTGTTGAGCAAAATGCACATTACAATGCCTTTATTCAGCACGATGATGTTTCTATCATTTCCATAAGCCCAGAACTCTTTTTTAAAAAAGATGGTTATAGATTTACCATCTGCCAAATGAAAGATACTACTAATCGTGGTTTGACAAGTGAATCTGACCTCAAACAAGCCCAGTGGCTAGCTCAGGATCAGAAAAATCGCTCTGAAAATATGATGATTGTCGATCTTCTTAGAAATGACATGAATCGTATTTCAAAAATAGGAAGTGAAGATGTCAAGAGCCTTTGCCAAGTTGAACAATACTCTACGGTTTGGCAAATGACTTCGACTATTGAGACGCAACTCCTACCAAATAGTAGTTTAAGCGATGTCTTCCAAGCCCTTTTTCCATGCGGCTCGATTACAGGTGCCCCAAAAATAGCAACCATGGAGATTATTAAGAAGGTTGAAAAACAGCCTCGAGGTGTCTATTGTGGAGCTATTGGTATCTTGGTGCCACAGGGACCTAGTATTTTCAACGTGGCCATTCGAACACTACAAATGGAAGGAACCAAAGCTATCTATGGTGTCGGAGGAGGTATTACCTGGGATAGCAACTGGGAAGCTGAATATGAAGAAACCAAGCAAAAAGCTGCTGTTCTATACCGTCAGAACCCCAAATTCGATCTCATTTCAACTGGTCGTGTCCATCAAGGAAAACTGCTATTTCTTGAGGAGCATATGAAACGCTTGCAAGAGAGCAGTCGCTACTTTGACTATCCTTTCAATGCAGAAAAAGCACACTATCAAGTCGAAGCTCTGTGCCAATCACTAGACCTTGACAAAGACTACCGTCTTAAAATGTCACTTGCAAAAGATGGTGAACTGAAGTTTGAACATACCCAATTAACAAACTTATCCAATGACTTCTGCCAAGCAAGGTTAGTTGAGCAAAGGCATCCGTTGGATAGCCCCTATCCCTTCTTCAAAACAAGTTACCGTCCTCACCTTAGTATCGAACCTCACGAACAAATCTATTATAATCATGAGGGGCAACTCCTAGAAACCTCTATCGGTAACATCGTTCTTAAAATCAAAGACCAACTCTACACACCACCCGTTCACCTCGGCCTCTTAAATCGCATCTACAGACAAAGACTTATTGCTGATAATAAGCTTAAAGAAAAAGTCTTGACCTTAAAAGATATGGAACAGGCTCAGGCCATCTATGGATGCAATGCGGTGAGAGGGTTGTATGAATTGAAGGTGAAAGGATAGAATTATATTTAACGAAAAAATACAAGTTTTTTGTTCTCCCCTACTCTTGCTAAAGACAAAAGAAACTTCAATATTCTATTGGTAAAAAAATCAACATTTAATAGTAAAATAAAGTATAATACTTACTGATGGTTATTCAGTTATCGTGACAGTAATGATAAACTTTTTGGCTTATAATTTACTAGCCTTAAAACTCAGTAATAATTTAGAAAGGATACAAACCTTAAATGAAAAAATTTAAAGGCTTGACTTCTGCTGAAGTTCAAGCAAGTAAAAACGCCCATGGCGATAATAGGCTCTCTAGTAAAGAGGCTAACTCGCTCCTCTCAATCTTTATCGAAGCCTTCCAAGATCAATGGATTCTTATCCTCTTGGCTGCCTTAGGATTAAAAATCATCTTTAACTTTGTTGGAATGATTTTCCCTGCTATTGGTGAAGCCAATTGGTATGAGGCTATCTCACTAATTTTCGCCATTTTGATGTCTACAGGATTCTCAGCAGTCTCACAATACCGAAATGAGCAAAAATTCAACACTCTTCAAGAAGAGGCTTCAAAAACTAATGCTAAGGTTTATCGTGATGGTAAACTTAAAGAGGTTCTCGTTGATGATATTGTGAAAGGTGATCAGATTCTCCTTCAATCAGGGGACAAGATCCCAGTTGATGGTATCATCTTGGAAGGTGAGTTAAAAGTAAACCAAGCTGTCCTTAATGGTGAAAGTGAAGATGCTAAAAAACTTCCTCTTGGTGATCAAGCAGAGCCAGACTCTTCCGACCTCTTTACAGAGCTCAAAGTCTTCCGTGGTACAGTTGTTACTTCAGGTGAAGCCGTTATGGAAGCTACACAAATTGGTGATAATACTGTTCTAGGAAGCATCAATACTTCTCTTCAAGAAGATAGTAAAGATTCACCATCCAAAGAAAAACTCAACAAGCTTGCTGGAAACATCGGTGTCCTCGGTTATAGTGCAGGTGCTGCATATTCAGTAATCAACCTTGTTTTAGGCTTTATTGCCCTTAATAAGGCTAATAACCTCAATGGTGGTTCAATCTTCCTTCTTATCATTGAAACGATTCTCTTTGCGGTTACAATCATCATCATGGCCGTTCCAGAAGGTCTTCCAATGATGTTGGCACTCGTTTCTTCAATGAACTCAGGACGACTTTTAGCTCAAAATATCTTGGTTCGCCATCCTGATACCATTGAAACAGCCGGATACATGAATATCCTCTTCAGTGATAAGACTGGTACTATCACTGAAGGTAAACTATCTGTAGTTGACTTCTTCCTTGCTGATGGAACACTTTATGCGGCTACTGGTGAAACTGATGCTCCTGATTTTGACACAATGTCAGATAGCCTAAAAGCTGAAATGATTAATGGTATCGGTCTTAATAACGATGCCATGGTAGCTGATGGCAGTGCTGTTGGTAGTAACGCCACTGATCGTGCACTTCTTGATTTCCTTATCGGACGTTCTCAACTTGATTTCGATACGAATACAATTACTGAGAAGCAACAATTCAACTCAGCAACAAAATTCGCAAGTGTAACGACTAACGATGGAAAAACCTACATCAAAGGTGCTCCAGAATTCATCCTAAACGACTGCTACTACTATCTTGATAAAGAGGGTAATAAACAAAACTTTACAGATGATATTAAAGCTCGTTTCCAAGAATTATCATTGGAACAAGCTAATCGTTCAATGCGTTTGCTTGCTATCCTAAATACAGATGGTAATGATAAAGTCTTGATTGGTATCGTATGTATCCGTGATAACGTTCGTTCTTCAATTAAACAAACTGTTGAAACAATGAACCGTGCAGGGGTTCAAGTAGTTATGGTAACTGGTGACCGTAAAGAAACCGCTGTTGCTATCGCTAAAGAAGCCGGTATCGTTACTGGTCAAAATGACCTTGTCCTTACTCACGATGAACTTTCTGCCCTCTCAGATCAAGAACTCAAACAACAATTGCCTCACTTAAAAGTGGTCAGTCGTGCCCTTCCAATGGATAAAAAACGTCTTATTGAGGCAACTCAAGACCTCGATATGGTTGCTGGTATGACAGGTGATGGAGTCAATGACTCACCTGCCCTTAAATCGGCTGATGTCGGATTCTCAATGGGTGATGGTACTGAAGTCGCACGTGAAGCCTCAGATATCGTTATCTTGAATAACTCATTGACTTCGATTGAAAAAGCCGTCCTCTATGGACGTACTATGAGTAAGTCAGTAAGTAAATTCATTATCTTCCAATTAACCGTTAACGTGACTACAATTGCTATGTCACTTCTCTCACCACTTTTGGGCCTCAAAGAACCATTTACAATTATCCAAATTCTCTGGATTAACCTTATCATGGACACACTTGCTGCCCTTGCCTTTGGTGAAGAGCCTACCCTAGATCGTTACATGAATGAAAAGCCAGTTGCTAAGAAGGCAAATATTCTTACTGGCTATATGAAATCTGCTATTGGTGTAGCTAGCGTCTTCATTACTCTTGTATGTTTAGCTATTCTTAAAAATGTTGGTGGTATCGAAGACTTTATCACAAATGGAACTGGCAACTTTGAAATGGTAACAACATTCACCTTTACAGTATTTATCTATGCTGTCATTTTCAACTCACTTAATACACGTAGTAATGGATTCAATGTTTTTGAACATATCGGCGAAAACAAGAAATTCTCAATTGTAATGATTTCTATTGCTGTCGTTCAAACCTTGATTATTCAATTCGGTGGTAAAGTATTTAGTACCGTTCCAATGGACGTTCAACACTATATCGTTGCACTTCTTATCGCGGTTTTGATTATCCCTGCAGATTTAATTCGAAAAGCTCTAACTAAAAACAAATAACGATCTGTTTAACGTATTATAAAACTTAAAAGGATAAAAAGGATTGGCGTAATTCCCAATCCTTTTTATAATTTATGAAGGTGATACCGTGGAAAGATCATAACATAAAAAGGCTTTAACAAGCCTTTTTGATTTATTAAGTAATACTACTTAAACTGACTAGGAGCCCCTGTATAACCTGCCCAATCCTTACTATAAAAGCGGTCGTTCAAGTTATAGCTAGGTGCAGGTGTTGGATTACTTACAAATGGATCAACAGCCTTGTCAAAGGCTACCCATCCTTTCCATCCCATATGAATGGTATCTTGCATGAAGTAAGGTTGATCTCCATCTTTTGAGAAGTCAGCAATATTGGTAAAGCCTTGACTTTCTAATTGATAACAGATTTTAGAAACCGTAGCATCATACATTTCTTGACTTAGTCCCGTATAAGCCATCCACTTGCTATTAACAGGTGGGATGACAAAGATGACGTTAGTATTTGACTTAGCAAATTGATTTAACACCAACTGTAGGTCACCGTATTCTTGTGAAACTTCATACGAAAGATTCTTTTGGAAACCTTTAAGTTTACCAATCTTTTTAGCCAAACGTTTCTTATAGAAACGGTCATCGATACCAAAGTCGTTTGACTTGGTATGGGCTTCTGCATCTCTTACGGCAACCTGGTCAAGTGCCTCGTAAGAGAACTTGTCTGGCAACTCTTTAAGATAAGGAAGAACCTTCTTGTCGTAATTTGCATTATTTGATGCTGCAAAAGGACTGAACAAGGCATCTGCTCGCTTATTAAGCTCTGCCATAAATTGAATATAAGTCTTATCAAGAGAATTTAAATCTTGCCCATTAGCCACTTTAGAAAGTTGAGATTTCATAGTAATCTCAGGTTTCATCTCTAAGATGCGCTGAGCTGCATACTGAGAATTTGCATCCGTCTGATTTTGACTTAAGAAACTACTAAGTTGGTCGTTATTGTAGAACTGCTGGAAAGCCGCAGAATTGTAACCTTTTTTGGTAAACCACTGTGGTGACAAGACGTAGACTGCTGTCCCATTTTTCAATTCGGGAAGCATTTGTTGCATTCCCAAATATTGGTTTAGAGAGGCAGCCCCACGTTGTCCAATAAAATATGGGCGATAGTTACGGTCATATTTTTCAGCTAAAACAGCTGGATGAAGGGCATCAAAACGCAACCACTCACTAGACCCAAAGAAAGGGACAAATCGATGATTCTTATCAGAAAGAGCTGTCGTCTTATTAATACGGCTCTTAAAGTTCTCAGTTGTCAAGGTTACTGCGTTACGTTTTTCAACCTCATAACTATGTTTTCTGCCTTGAGGGTAGGAAAAAATAACTATTACTACCAAGACTAAGGCACAGATTATAGGGCCAAAAATTTGCCATAAACGCTTAAGCATTGCGAAGCTCCGTTACCCCTTCAACAATCTTATTAGCTGTGTTCCAGTCATCACGACCAAATTCTGAAACTGGCACACGAATATCGAAACGTGATTCCAATTCAACGATAAGCTCAACTGTTCCCATAGAATCAAGAACACCAGCATCGAAAAGGTCTTCATCCATCATGTCTGAAACATCTTCCATGAAGAGTTCATCAATAATTTCAATAACTTCTGATTTTACATCCATTTTTATAATTCCTTTACTTATTTTTTAGTGAACCAGAGGTCATTCAAGAATCCAGAGAAAATCAAGAATGACAACATAACAGTGTTAAATGTAATAAAGATTCCCAAAGCCTTCGTCCATTTATTATCAGGAAGTGGCTCAAGACCAGCTTTCTTACGCTCTTTATTAATAGTCTTCTTCTTACGTAACCAGGCATCATTGATTCCTAGACCAATACCATGGAAAATACCATAAGCAATGTAGTACCAAGTAACTCCATGCCAGAATCCCATAACCATCATATTAATGACATAGGCCACATTTGATGTCGTGTTACGGTTTTTGAAAACCTTGTTTCGCATCAAAACCATAACCAAACGCATAAAGACAAAGTCACGGAACCAGAAAGACAAGCTCATATGCCAACGATTCCAAAATTCTTTCAAGTCTCGTGAGATGAAAGGTTTGTCAAAGTTGATTGGGCTCTTTATCCCCATAAGGTATGATGCTGCCAAGGCAAACATCGAGTAACCCGCAAAGTCAAAGAAGAGATCAAAACCGAAAACATACATGACACCAAGTGTTGGTAAATTAAAGATACCACCCTGAGCCAAAGCTTGTGCTTTCAATGAAGGCAAGAGCATACTTCCGAAAATCTGAGCCAAAACAAACTTATAGAGGAAACCAAGCATGATATATTTTACAGCTTGCTCCAACATATTCATCAGCTCGTCTCGCTCAGGAATCGCTTGGTAATCTTCGTTAAAGCGTTTGAAGCGATCAATAGGACCACTCGTAAAGGTTGGCATAAAGAGCATGAATCGGAGGAATTCTCCAAGTGTAAACTCTTTTAAGACACCATCCCGCATCTCGATAATCATACCAACTGATCGGAAGGTCAAGTAAGAAATGCCAAGAAAGTTTAAGAGTGACTGAGTACCATTTATCGCAGGCTCTACCTTAACAAAAATCAAGGGAAGGACTACAAGAAATGAGTGTAAATAGAAAACCCATTTATTGTCCTTTTGACTGCGGTAATGTTTGTAGGAATAAACCCAGATGATTTGCCAAACAATATAGAAGAGTAAGGCTAGTAATTGGCTAGCATGTGTTCCTGTCAGAGCAAGAACAATAAAGGCTAGACTGACCAAACATTCATAAATCGCAAAACGCTTTTTAAAGAAGAGACCCACAAAGATTGGCAATAGAGCTAATCCAAGATAGACAAAATAGAAGGGGTTACCGTAGGCTTCTAAATGGGGAAGCTGTTTCAAGAAGTCAATCATCGGTTGTTAACCTCACTGATAAGACCCTTGATATCAATTTTCCCATTTGGTGTTAAAGGCAAGCTCTCACGATAGAGGAACTTAGTAGGCATCATGTAAGACATCATGATATCTTCTAAGTCAGCCTTAATCGCCTTGGTGATATCAATTTCACGTTCAAACTGCTCACGAACACCATCCTTAAGAATCACATAAGCCAAGAGGTTCTGAACCTTATGGTCTTTATTGTAACGTGGCACAGCTACTGCTGAATCAATATACTTAGACTTATTAAGGTTTTGTGAAACATCCTCTAACTCAATACGGAAACCATTAAATTTAATCTGGAAGTCCATGCGTCCGCCGTAAAGAAGGAGACCTTCATCAGTCATCGTTCCTACATCACCAGTATGGTAAGCAGGAAGGCCATTAAACTCGAAGAAGGCTTCCGCAGTCTTTTCAGGATTGTTCATATAGCCTTTTGAAACTGCTGGTCCTGATACGATGATTTCACCCTGTTGACCATTTGGAAGGATATTGCCATCCTCATCGATAATATAAGTCGGTGAATCTTCCTTGGTATAACCAATCGGCAAACGCTTAAGGTTAGCCAGCATCTCATCAGTTACTGCTACTGCTGATAAGGCTACAGTTGCTTCAGTTGGTCCGTAAGCATTAATAATACGTGCTTCTGGGAAACGTTGGCGAAGCTTTTGAGCAGTCTTGACAGTCAACTCTTCTCCGTCAAAATAGAAATGCGTAATTTTCGGCATCTTCTCTGCATTGAAGTCTTCTGACAACATTGCCATATCTGCAAATGATGGTGTTGATGTCCAAATAGCAATTGGAAGTGAGAAGATCGTTTCAAAGAGCTTCTTGAAGTCCTGTGTAATGGCTGAAGGAAGCGCATAGAGTGTTCCTCCAAGCGCCAATGTTGGTGCCCAGTACATTACCGATAGGTCAAATGAATAAGGCGGTTGAGCCAGCATTTGAGGACGTTTTGGAGTCGCAAATTCCTTATCCGTAATCATCCAGTTAGTGAAACTAAGGAGATTATTGTGTGAAATTTGGACCCCTTTAGGCTTACCTGTAGTTCCTGAGGTAAAGATGATGTAATAAGTATCATCCCCCTTAACAGGATGAGTCACTTCGTAGCTAGTCTTGCTTTCAAAAGCTGTTGTCACTTGATCCAATGTTAAGATTGGTGCTTGGACATCCTCAAGTGGGAAGTCATTGATAGCAATAATCAGACTAGGCTCTGCCACTTCAACAATTGCCGTCACGCGCTCAAGAGCTGAGTGACTGTCAATTGGAATATAAGCGTGACCAGATTTAGTCAAAGCGACAAAAGTTGCCAACATTTCATACTCTTGACCGCCATAAACCACAACAGGTGATTTTTCTGGAATATCAAGACTATCAATCTTGGCTGCCAAGCTATCTGAGTCAGCCTTCAAGTCGCCGTAAGTGTGAACTTCCCCTAAAATATTGTAAACAGGAAAGTCAGGTTGTGATTGAGCAAACTGCTCAATCGTTTCAATCATATCTTTAATTTTTGTATTCGTCATTATTCTTCCTAAAATTCGTTATAGATAAAATTACCTTGACCTTGTCCTAGGTAATTGTAGAGATAAATTAGGGCCATAAAAATGGCGAAATAAAGCAAGGTTTGTCCTAAAAATACCAGGACGTTTTTATGTTTT
>OGJV01001013.1_pt1 | contig 13291 bp, 12 predicted proteins | sample 1572271 | NCBI WGS metagenome assembly OGJV01 (sample SAMEA2582107, study PRJEB24529) | metagenome | biome: Human gut stool | place: China | collected 2011
CATACCCTCGTCTATAGATATTGAATTCTTAGAATTAAACGACAACCCCTAAATAATATTTTCTCTTGGTTGGGAAAGTATTCCTTGGAGATATATGTCTTGCAGATGTTTATGATAGGTGCCGTAGATACTATTTTGAAGAGCATAGGTTATTCTTCGGATTTCTATTACATAATTCTGACAACACTATCTTTCATGATAGTATTTATAATCTGTTCTCTATTACATAGAGGAATTTCCATCATAACGAAAATGAAATAGCTAAAAAATAAGCGTTTTCTTTCACGTTCTCACATCTTTTTTCTACTTTTGCAGTATGAATAAGATAAAAGACATATTGCTAGATATATTGACTGTACCCAGTCCATCAGGGAGCGAGCAAATGCTTACAAAGAAGTTTTCTGATTATATGGCTCCTATAGTGGACAAGGTTACTATTGACTCGATTGGAAATACCATTGCCTATAAGAAAGGAATGGGCAATGGCAAGCGTGTTATGATCGTTGCTCATGCCGACGAAGTGGCAATGATGGTGACATATATCGACGACAATGGATTTGTACATTTTCAGGAAGTTGGTGCAATAGATACCAACATCCTTCCTGAGCAGCTGGTGGAAATACACCACGAAGACAAAATCGTCTATGGCGTAATAGGAAAGAAGCCATTACATTTACAGGAAAAGTCGGAATACGCTAAAGATTGGGCTACAGAGGAACTCTGGATCGATCTCGGAGTGAAGGGTAAGGAAGAGGCTGAAGAACTGGTCGAAGTGGGTGATTATATCACTTACAAAACTCAACCGACTATCGTTCAGAACAACAATATTGTTTCGAAATCTCTTGATGATAAGAGCGGGTTGGCAATTATTGTGAAAGTAGCTCAGGGGTTGAAAGATGAAATTCTGGACGATGATCTTTACTTTGTCGCATCAGTACAGGAAGAGCTTGGCGCAAGAGGCGCGCAGGTTGCTGCACAAAGTATAAAACCGGATGTGGCAATTGCTGTTGACACGACTCATTCTGTTGATTACCCATCAGTATCGCCGGTGAGAAATGGTGATATCAGTTTAGGCAAAGGTGTCGTTGTTACCAAAGGTCCCAATATAGATCCGATGCTGGCTCAACAGCTGACGAAGCTAGCAAAGAAAGACGATATTCTGTTTCAGACACAAGCGATCTCCCATCAGACGGGGTCGGATATTAACCCGATTCAGTTGGTTGAGTCGGGTGTGAAGACCGCTTTGCTGAGTATACCGCTAAGATACATGCACTCTCCTAATGAGGTTGCAAATATGGATGATATGAAGCGCGCAGCAGAACTCTTGAAGGCGTTCTGTTTGAGAAATCAAAATAGTTTATAATAGTTATTCGAACAACAAATACTAATTTTAATTTTTAAAGTCATGACAAGAAAGAAAATCACATTCAGTTGGGAGGAGAAAAGTTCATTGGATACAGAGCGCGTTGGAGCTATGTACTGCTTCAAACGCTGTGATGTCAACCAGAACTAATTAGTTTTACCGCATTCGCAGATTCCACATATGCTTTTAAGCGTATGGTGGATCTGCGAATCAAAACCGTTTTTTATGACACAAAGGCAGGCCTCCTACAACATCGACGACATACTATTGTTTCCCCAAGGTATAGAAATAGTACCTTTTGACAATTTATTTGTAGCTATAAGTGTAGAGACTGCAAACTGGATTGTACTCTACAATCCTGTTCAAAAAACAATCTTCGAAAGTCTTCTCAATGGGCATACTATTGGAAAAGCTTATGAAAAGGTTGGCGAACAGGGACTTCAAGATCTTAAAACTGTTTTAGCAGGTATATATGCGCGTAAGCTTGCAGGAACAGGTAGTGCTCCTATAAAAGAATACTATGATGCCACTAAGCATCTGAATATCTATCTTACAAACTCCTGTAATCTCCGTTGTGTTCATTGCTTCATGAAGTCTGGATTAAAGTATGTCAATGAACTTCAGAAGAATGATTGGAAAAACGTGTTACAGCAATTCTCAGACAATGGTGGGACGAATGTAACCTTCACCGGAGGAGAGCCGCTCATGAATCAAGATTTTGAGGAGATTGTGGAGTTTGCTCACAATATAGGTCTTGAGGTTACCGTACTCTCTAATGGTGTACTATGGACTGACGACATGATTCATCGTATGGTTCCATATATTACAGAGGTTCAATTTAGCATTGATGGAGTGAATGAACAGGACAATGCTAAAGTTAGAGGCTCCAACCACTTTGAAAAAGTCGTCCATACGGTCATCTCATTTGCTAATTCGGGTGTAAGGACCTCCGTGGCTACGACCTTCACGCTGGACAACATAAGTTCTGCTGAAGCCTACAAACGATTTATTGACAGCATAAAGGCAGCTACAGGCAACAAGGTGTTCTTCAAACTCACTAAGAAGATTCTTCTTGGACGTGATATCGTTTATGATGATTCTGTCAACCAGGATTATTACCATAAAATCATCAATATAGAACGATTCGTCGATCCCCATGCGCCAGAAACCAACTTCATGGAAGGACATGAACCAAACAAGGCAATGCAGAATTGTGGATACGGAGGGTTGTCCATTGCGGCCAATGGCAATGTTTTTCTTTGCAACCGCATCCTTGAGCTTCAGAGTTATGGCAATGTGAAAACCAAGCCCTTAAAAGAATTTGTAGCTATTGGTAAGAAAGCACTACAACAAAGTGCCGTCGATCAGGTTGAACCTTGTAGAAATTGTGCGTTGAGATATATTTGCGGAGGTGACTGCCGCATTGACCATTTCAATTTTAAGGCTAAGCTCCAAGGATGGACGGGGAAAATCCGACAAATAGACTGTGATGAGAAATTCCGCCACAGCCTACTAAAGAGAATGGTAGAAAGTTACAGCTATTATTACCACGTGCATGGAATATAGGTTGCTTTGCGTTTATAAGTATAACAGAAGAGTTGTGGAGCAGGTCGATATTGAAGTGAACCGTGAGATGGGCTCCACCCATTTGGCTCCATTTATCCGCAACATAAGTGTTGAGGATCTGGCTTATAGCACACTGAATAGTCCGAGGGGACTGGTTTATCTGCTTAACCAATGTGGCTTCACAAAGCAACCTTTTATACTAAGTCCCAAGGTGTTGGCATTCACAAGCGTACAAAAGCTGATTACAGAAAATGGCTGGACGTACGGTAAGGAAGGGCATGGTAGCTTAAAGAAGACAGAACCTATTCAGATAAAGGCAACGGCGAGCTCATTGCCATTGGGTGTATTGAATGGTGGAGAACTGTATATTCAAGACGCGGTCCATTGGAAGGATCATATCAAGATTAGACTGATATATGATCATGCAATCGTACCATTTTTTCCAGTATACAATGAGTTGCCATGCCGGACGACTTCAAATACCTACTTTAAAAGAAATCCTGTGGCTGAAGCTCTGTTGCTTCACGACTTAGCGCCTTTCATAGACGAAAATAAGTTGGAAATGAGTTTGCCCACTTACGATGTCGATTTTCTTAAATTGCTCGCTGACAAGCATTGGAAAATCTACATTGAAGGACAGAAGAAGCAGAGATCGGAAGTCTATGCACATCAAAGCCAATCCGGGATTGTGTGGTTTGATAAAAACGAACATGTCGACGATGAAAATGGCATAGTAAGCCAGCTGCTCAACAGCTATCTGCAGGGAAGAAATTATAAAGAGGTCGGAAGTAATATTTACTTATATCGATCAAACGACGTTATTAAGCAAGATAGAGAAGCTATTACAGCTGGCATTCTACCTGACGGTGAAGCGTTGAAAGATATTTATACAGATAATACTCTCCTGTCAGACAATGAGAAAGTATATATAGAAAGCAAGGTGAAGCAAGGTGTTGCGGCCACGCTCCGCCCCTATCAATGGGAAGGGGTTCGATGGCTTGCAACGATGCGCAAAAATCGGAAAGGTTGCCTGCTTGCAGACGAGATGGGGCTTGGCAAGACCTTACAGGTCCTCGCTCACTTATATTCGCTTAAAGCGCCCAAAGGACCTTTTCTTATCATAGCGCCAACTTCACTACTCCCGAATTGGGAGAATGAAATAAAGAAGTTCATTCCATCGTGGGCGAACCATATCGATATACAAGATCACAATCCGGATCAAGCAAAAAAAATTATTTTAGTGTCGTATGACATATTAAGACTGAATATTTCGGTTTATAAGAAGCTATACTATGACACGATAGTCATTGATGAGGCGCAAATAGTAAAGAACCGCGACACGAAGAAATACCAGACGATCAAGCAACTCAAGGCTTACCATCGCATCATCCTAACGGGCACGCCAATAGAAAATAGCCTCAGCGATATTTGGTCGCACTTTATGATTCTGATTCCATCCTTAAGCAGGATTTTCAATACGATCACTAAAAACAAAGTGAGCATTGACAGTCCTCAGTTCATGGAATTATCAAAAAAACTACTGAAACCATTCATCCTGCGTCGCACAAAAGACGAAGAGATGAAAGATATGCCAGAGCTGAAAGTGAAGAATGTATATATAGAACTGACGCCACGCGAACGATCTATATATAATCATGTGAAGGCCTTATTTCTAAAAGCTCTACAAACCGGTGTTAGTGGCAGAATGAACAGCATCGTTCTTGAAGGTCTACAACGTCTGCGGCAGACATGTATAAGTCCTTCGCTTTTACCAAGCTCTATCAATCATAACGCTCTTTTCATGTCTTCTAAGATGAAGAGCGCTTTGGAACTGATAAAAAATAGTATTGACAACGGTGAGAAAGTACTCGTGTTTTCTCAGTTTGTAAAGGCACTGGAAGAGCTGGATAGATATCTGACAGAAATGGCTTTAGGTCATGTTCATTTATACGGTGATACCACGAATCGTAAGGTGTGCATTGACGCTTTTCAGCATGATGATCATATTAAAGTTTTTCTCATCAGCCTCAAAGCAGGAGGTGTCGGCCTTAATTTGACGGCTGCTAACAGTGTCATTCTCTTGGATGACTGGTGGAATCCAGCCGTGGAGGACCAAGCATTCGCCCGAGCCCACCGTATAGGTCAAGAACACGAAGTGACGGTATATAGGCTTGTGTGTAAGAACACTGTTGAACAGAAAATTCTTCAGCTGCAAGAGCAGAAACGCAAAACCGTGGATATTTTCAATGCCAGTGGCAGTAAACTGACCATGGAGGAGATCAAAAATCTTATAGACTAAAAATTTATGGAAAACCTAAGTAAGGTTATCATGGCATTGTTTACCGGAATAGACGGTGACAATGTCCTTAAAAACGCAGGTTTACTTGAAGGTTCCGATGATACTATGTCTGAACCAAGACATATGGATGCAGACTTGAGGGAATCCGAACTTTTGAGATGCTTACTAAAGATAGACAAGAAGAGTACCATTGACCAAATAGAAATGCTCTGTCAAGTTTGTCAGACGAAATGGATGGAATGTAATAAGAATTGTGTAAACCTTAACTTTCATCAGACTGACTCCGTATTCAATACGCTTCTCTATTTCGCTACAAATTGTATATCCGTAATTGATCGGGATCCCGTTTGTCGCTATAGTCAATTGCTCAGGTGGCATTTGCTCACGACAAGAGTAACAGAAGACCTTCTCACAACTTCTTATCTTGCCGCTCAAGATCTGCAAAGAAATACGAAGAGACGAAACTTTGATTGGCCGGCGTACATTAATCATGACAATAGAGAGATAAATAATATCTTGTCAAAGCCTCTTGGTGAATTACACATGCATCTGAAAGGTTCTTCTTATAATTTTGACTTGAGCTGGATAAGCTTGATGAACAACATTTGGCAAATGCAGAAGTCTTTCGAAAATGCATATAAAGGACATGAATATAGGGAGAAAGATGAACACCTATACGAGAAAATAAGGCGAGCAGCTGTCATAAGGTATTATCTTGCGGGGGTCGTTAAGCTTATACCATTAAATTGTACGTTAGCCCAATTGAATGATGATTTCAATAATGGAGATCTTAAAAGGTTTGAGGATAGAAGAAAAGTATTTAAAAATGATTATAAGATAACTGATTTCCAAGAGCTTATCAAGGACCAAGCAGTGAGAACAAAGGATAAGATTCTTTCTGATTTTAAGATGCCGGATATCAATGATAAGAATAAAAAAGAAGAATATGAAAAACTGAGAAGAGAAGATATCGTTGACTATATTCCTATCGAACATTATTTGAAGGAGACTGTAGAGAATAAGGCTTTAGCTTCTGAAAGAAGGTTTATGTATGAGGTGTTTAAGTTCATATATAATGATAAAGACAATCATTCAGAAAATGTCGCAACACTTTTTTACGCCTACATCCTTTACAAAAATTACTTCCGCAATGAAATCATACAACTTAATGAGAGAACAGGTTTTGACAACTTTGCAAGTTATGAAGAGCAAAAAACGAACTATATGCTCGATGAATATAAGTCATTGCTCTATAAGGCTGCAATAGAAGGTTTCTTGCAAAAGGGGGAAGAAAGGTATATAGAATGTCGCATTGTTCCTAAAGATACTGACGAAGATATAGAAAAGTCGTTGTCTGAAATAGCCAGGTCTGTGAATGGTATATATTATAAGCATTATGGATTCATCTTCCACTTTATCAAAAGCCGTGATGAACGGGATCATAAGGAACTTTATCGACATTATAAGCTTCGGAATGAAATAAAGAAAAAAGCATACGCTATCTTCAATTTCCGTAATAATCAACAACTGAGAAATAAGAAAGACAGTTTGGTAGGTACTGTTGTAGGTCTTGATGCAGCCAATTCCGAAATATATTGTCGTCCGGAAGTATTTGCACAAGCATTCCGATTCTTGCGCAGACATGATATAAAAATCAATGGAGACAATGACAATGCACCAGATGATCTCAATATCACCTATCACGTAGGAGAAGATTTCCTGGATATCGCAGATGGGCTGCGCGCCGTGGAGGAGGCGACATTATTCTTGAATCTTAGGACGGGTGATCGATTAGGCCATGCCCTAGTTCTTGGCACGGATGTCAGGGAATATTACGAGAACCGCTATCATGCAATATGCATGAGAAAACAGGTTATACTTGACGACTTCGCATGGTTATACCACGAGTGCATCCGTTTGATAGGATATACACCCTTATGCGGATGGATGCAAATGAAGTTTCTACATTATTTTAATGACATCTACAATAACAATCAGAAAAAAGGACAGAGCATCATTGACTCGTTTTTCAAAGAAAAAGATGAAGATGACGGATTGTTGTCAAGCAACATCGATGACTATTACCTATCGTGGTTGCTCCGTGGAGACTCTCCTACGATTGGTGAAGATCTTGACAGTGCAAATCTTGAAAAGTTGACAACGACGATTGATAGGGAATGGGCTTTCGCAGGATTTAATCATCATCCATTGGCTGAGGCAGCGTTAAGGAATAGTGCCGCACGTCAGTTGTTCGATGCTTATCATTCCAACAAGTATTATGAACGTGGGAATGAGGCCGATGAACTTGTTATCCCAAAGGAATATCGTGAAGAATGGTACAAACTGCTTGAAAAAATTCAGCAAGACTTGCTGGGAAGTTTGGAGCGAAAGCATATTGCTATCGAGTGTAATCCTTCTTCAAACTATAAGATTGGAGAGATGACACGCTATGCTGACCATCCGATATTCCGGTTCTTCAATGATGGTATCTGCACCCCATTTCCCCAGCGCGAGATAGCAGTGTCTGTCAACACTGATGACCAGGGCGTTTTCTCGACATCTCTGGAACGAGAATATTCATTACTCGCCCTCGCATTGGAACGCAATCCTTTCAAGGGCTGTACAAATACCCCAAGGGACATAGACAACTGGCTGGATAAAATCCGCGAAATGTCGATAGAACAGAAATTCGTAAAGTAAAATCTTGAAATATAACGATTATGGCAAAAAAAGTTTTCTTGAAAGAGTGCTACATACAGGGTACAAACCAGTATGATGCGCTGGAAGATGACGTGTGGAAAAATTTAGTTGTTCCTGCATCTCTTTCACTTACAACCAAAGACAATAACGGGATCGAAACAAAAAATATATTCCTAAAGGATAAAAATGGCTTTTATATAGGTAAGCTCTCAGATGAAGATGGCAAGGATATAGAAAAATATATAAAAGCTGGGTGGGGCATTCAGCTCTATGAAGTAAAGCTTTCATATAAAGATGAGTCAAAGACAGATGAGAACAAACGGATGAAGGTCGTAATTTTTATTAAACTAAAAGAATAATATTAATAACTTTAAGGGCTAATTAATGGTTTGAGTTTCCCAATCGAAATGAAAGTCCACTACATTGCTTATTGCTATTTTACTATGAGTCTACATTCGTTAAGACTTGACAAGGGTTAAGTCTCTCTACGATCTCACCTTTTCAAGCACAAACTCAGTAGCTCTATATTGTGGGCTAGAAGTAAAACATTTACTATTAATCAAACACGATTTTTGATTATTATTTATAGTCATCATACTATACTTTTCAAATAATGATTATCAGAAGTAAAGCGCCCCTGCGGCTTGGATTAGCAGGAGGTGGCAGTGATGTATCTCCATACAGTGATATCTATGGAGGACTGGTTTTAAACGCAACTATCAATCTTTATTGTTTCTGTACTATTGAGGAGACGGATGACAATAAGATAACGATAGATGCCTACGATGCTCATACGCATGAAAGCCATCCGGTAAGTAGCCATCTTGAAATAGATGACAATGCTCCACTTATTAAAGGAGTATACAACCGCGTCATAAAAGACTTTAACATCGAGCTGCGGGCGTTCAAGATTACTACGTATAATGATGCACCAGCAGGATCAGGCCTTGGCACGTCGTCAGGCATGGTCGTGTGTATTCTGAAGGCTTTCGTCGAGTGGTTCAACCTTCCTCTCGGTGATTATGAGCTTGCCCGACTGGCCTACGAGATTGAGCGCATAGATCTTAGTTTCCGTGGTGGCAAGCAAGATCAGTATGCCGCTGCGTTCGGAGGCTTCAACTACATGGAGTTTTTAAAGAACGACATGGTAATTGTTAATCCGCTGAAAGTGAAGCGATGGATTGTCGATGAACTGGAGGCATCCATGGTGCTCTACTTCACAGGAAAGAGTCGTTCTTCGGATGCCATCATCTCCGAACAGATGAAGAACACCAAAGAGAATAACGATAAAGCCATTGAGGCAATGCATGTTGTCAAGCAGACGGCGATAGACATGAAGACCGCCTTACTGAAAGGTGACATCAACAGCGTGGCTGACATTCTCAAAGTTTCTTGGGAAAACAAGAAGAAGCAGAGTGCACACATTACCAATCCGATGATTGACCAAGCCATGGCTGTGGCATTCCAGCATGGAGCCAAAGCCGGTAAAGTTAGTGGCGCTGGTGGCGGAGGTTTCATAATGTTCATCGTAGAACCGACCAAGAAAAAAGAAGTGCAGGAAGCATTGAATCTGTTGGATGGCTTCACAATGCCCTTCTCTTTTACTGAAGGAGGTGTTCATGGATGGAAGATCTATGACACGGATCATGTTGACTTTCAGAAATTTAAATTAAGCAAATAGAATGGAAGAGAGCGTAAAACAAAACTTGGATACACTCGTTGAGCGTTATCCAATCCTAAAACAATGTCAAGACGATATTGCAAGTGCTTACAACATCCTTGAAGAAGCCTATGCCACAGGACGAAAACTGCTGGTTTGTGGTAATGGAGGCAGTGCTGCCGACTCGGAGCATATCGTTGGCGAACTGATGAAGGGTTTTAAGAATCCCCGCAAGTTAAGTGCAGAACAGGCTGGAAAACTAAAAGCTGTGGATGCAGAATTGGGCAAGGTTCTCGCAGAGAATCTTCAGGGGGCTCTTCCTGCCATTGCCCTCGACGGTCATCCAGGACTGACTACTGCTTATATGAATGACTGTGAGCCGATGCTCTGCTTTGCTCAGCAGGTGAATGGTTTCGGCAAGAAAGGGGATGTTCTTCTCGGAATCTCCACTTCCGGTAACAGCAAAAATGTGCTTTATGCAGCGGTTATAGCTAAGGCCCGTGGCATGAAGGTCATCGGTCTTACAGGTCAGAAGGAGAACAAACTCCAGCACTATGCGGACGTCTGTATCCATGTGCCGCAGACAGAGACCTATAAGATACAAGAACTTCATCTGCCTGTATATCATGCGTTGTGCCTGATGCTGGAAAGTCACTTCTTCTGCAAAACGGAAAAAGTAATAAGTAATAAGTAAAAAGTAATAATAATTAAGGTGTAGTAAAAGATAAATATTATGTCTGAAAGTATATTGGTGCCGAAGTCAAAGATATTTGCAATTCGAATACTCAAGTGTTGTGATTATCTTGACAAGACTAAAATTCGACATGCTCTTGTAGATCAAGTAGTTATTTTTTATCTTTTACTTATTACCTTTTACATCAGAATGCAATGAAAGTAGTTATTATGGCAGGAGGCCGCGGTACACGCATCGCCCAGCTCTTTCCAAATATTCCTAAGCCACTGATCCCGGTCGATGGTATGCCGATCTTGGAGCGAGAAATTCGCTCATTGGCTGACCAAGGCTTCAAAGACTTGATCCTTACTGTCGGCTATCTCGCAGAGAAGATACAAGATTACTTTGGCGATGGCAGTCGGCTGGGAGTCCATATCGAGTACTTTGTTGAGAGAACCCCGCTCGGAAATGCTGGGGCTCTCTTCCGTATCCGTGAGCAGTTGGGTGATGAGCCTTTCTTCTTGCTTAATGCAGATGCAGCCTTTGACGTTGACTTCAAACGCATGCTGGCCTTTCACCAGAAACATGGAGGCCTGGTTACACTCTTTACACACCCCAATTCCCATCCATACGACAGTGGCCTGATTATCGCTGACAAAGATGGGCATGTTGAGCAATGGCTGAGTAAAGAAGATGTACGGCCACAGTGGTACGACAACCGTGTGAATGCCGGACTGCATGTTATTGATCCGAAAGTTCTTGACCGACTTGCAGACAAGATCGACTTGTCGAACAAGGTAGACCTTGACCGCCAAGTGCTTAAACCATTGTGTGGTACTGGAGCGATGTACTGCTATGACAGCCCGGAGTATGTGAAGGATATGGGCACCCCGGAACGATTCCTTCAAGTAGAAGCTGATTATAAATCAGGTACGGTACAAGCCAAGAACCTGCACAATAAGCAGCGTGCAATCTTCCTTGACCGTGATGGGACCATCAACACATATGTTGGCTTCCTACGCGACATCAATGATTTTGAGCTCATAGAAGGCACCGCAGAGGCTATCAAGCTGATTAATGAGAGTGGTTATCTTGCTATCGTGGTTACCAATCAGCCGGTCATTGCCCGCGGAGAAGTATCCTGGGATGAACTCTACGAAATCCATCGTAAGATGCAGACCTTACTTGGTCAGGAAGGCGCCTATCTTGACGGCATCTACATCTGCCCTCACCATCCCGATAAAGGTTTTGAGGGAGAGCGTCCAAAATACAAGATCGTCTGTGATTGTCGCAAGCCCAAGCCTGGATTGCTACTCAAGGCAGCCAAGGACTTTAACATTGATCTTAGCCAAAGCTATATGATTGGTGATAGTGACAATGATGTAGAAGCTGGACAGAATGCGGGGTGCAAGGAATCAATTAAGATTGAGAAGAATAAAGCTAATGGGTTGTTAGAATCCGTCAAAGGATTAATCTGACTTATGAAGAATAAGAAAAGTATTTTATGGCTTACAGAGGACTGGGCATTTGATACAGATAAAGAGATAGTTCCTTATTTGAAGTTGCATAGTGGATATGAGATAATATGGCTGGTCTTTGGCAACAAGAATATTCCAGTATCTCATGAATATGAATTGATATCAAAGCCTTATAGGTCCAGAGATTTGAGAAATTTCCGGTTTTATAAGAACGTGTTCAATTCTCATTCTATAAAGGATTTTAGTTTGATCTATTCATCCTTTCATGGTTTCCCATTTTATTATCCAGCTTTATTCTGTGCTAAAAGATCAGGTCAGGCAGTAATACATGCTGCCCATAATGTAAATCCTTATCCTGTTTGGCCCCTCCAGTTGCGGATCGCTGTAAAGATGGAGTTCTTTATGAATTCTCATTTTCAAATGTTTTCTCAGCACACAGCTCGTTGGTTTTCTGCTCACTATCCCCAAAAAGATTACTTCTATGCACCTATGGTCATTAAGGACTTTGGGCCTGTGCGAACAAACAACTACACGGTAGATGAAAGTAAGGTGAACCTGCTCTTTTTTGGCAATGTGGTCGCCAATAAACGACTTGATCTGCTTATACAGGCAGTAAAAGAGTTACCACAAGATGTACAGGAACATGTACATCTTAATATTTGTGGCAATTGCCGAATGAACAAGGAGGCTTTTTTGCAGCAGATAGGTGATTGCAAGAGCATCTCTACCTATTTCAAGCGCATACCTGATGAGGAAATTCCGGAGTTATTTACCAAACATCAATTCTTTATGCTTCCTTATCAAGATGTGGCACAAAGTGGTCCCCACATGATAGCTTACAATTACAACCTTCCTGTAATAGCCAGTGATATTGACGGTTTTGCTGAGCGTGTTGAGGATGGTGAGAATGGTTTCTTATTCCGTGTAAACGATAAGGAATCATTGAAAGCTGCCATCACTAAAGCTGCAATGATGTCCACTTCTGATTATCAGAAGATGAAAGATAAACTAAAGACTTATGTGGCTGAAAACAATAGCTTGGAAGCTGTTTCTAAAAAGTATATTGAATATTTTGATAAGATAAGTAAGGTATGAGTCCATCAATTGTTTTAGGAACATTTCAAAACAATAATTATCAAGATTTGTTGAATGTGGTAGATGCTGCTTTTGAGAAAGGTTGTACTGCTTTTGATACCGCACCAAGTTATGGAACAGAAACTGATTTAGGGAAGGCTATTGCTTCATGTATGTCTAAATACCATATTGATAGAGAGAATGTCTTTGTTTCAGATAAGGTAGATGCATGGCAGATGATTCAAGGCAGGGGAGATGTTCGCAAGTATATAAATGAGGCATTGGATAAGATGAACCTTAATTATTTTGACATTGTTTGGGTTCATTGGCCTATCTCTGAATTTGTAGAACCGACATGGAAAAGTCTTTTAGATTTGCAAGAACGAAAAGTGGTTCGTAATATTGGAATATGCAATGTTAGAGTAGGGATGCTCGTAAATCAGTCAAAAACAACCTAACGATCTAATTGTCAGTGTTA
>OGJV01001020.1_pt1 | contig 13261 bp, 13 predicted proteins | sample 1572271 | NCBI WGS metagenome assembly OGJV01 (sample SAMEA2582107, study PRJEB24529) | metagenome | biome: Human gut stool | place: China | collected 2011
TGGAGAAAGGCATGCAGGCCGAAGAACTCCTTGCGGCATGGAACCGACAGGAAGATTTGCCTCCTGTAAAGCGGGTGCTGTCTATTGATGAAAGCCATCATCGCCTGATGCTGGAAGGCGGCGTGGGTGTGTATGACGCAGCCAGCGGTTGTGTAGATTATGAAGTACATGAAAAACGTCCGGTGGTGTACTGGTTCAACCGGTTGCATTATAACCGTATTCAGGGATGGAATCTCATGGGCGACTTTTTCGCTGTTTCGCTGGTATTCTTTGCCGTTTCCGGATTGTTCATGGTCAAGGGAAAAAATAGAGTGGCAGGACGCGGAAAATGGTTGCTTTTAGCAGGCATTCTGATTCCGCTGGGATACATCTGGCTGGCTGCCTGAACTTATTGATAAAATAGATAAAGCAGCCGTCTGTCTCATTATGAAGAGACAGGCGACTGCTTGTTTTTTACAAAGGATAGAAAACTGCATCAAAGGAAGGCAGGAGAATAGGTATAAATCTGATTGAAAATATAAAAACGGAGAAATACATATACTTAGACTAGAATAATGACAACGTACAGGTACGAAAAAACGATATAGACAAAACCGAAAATAGCCTTGAATTCTTCAATACTGTTCCATAAGGAGTATAAGCAATTACGGGTTTGTTCAAGTCTGAAAAACTTTTGTAATTTCACCTCCGTTATGGCTAAAATCAGTGTAAAAAAAGTAACTTCTAAGTGCGAAATGGATGATTTCGTACGACTTCCCCGCAAGTTATATGCGGGGAATCCTTATTATGTGCCTGACCTGGAATCCGACATTTATGACACGTTTGACCCACATAAGAATGCCGGACTGGAGTTTACTGACATTCAACCTTTTCTAGCTTATGATGAGCAAGGAGATGTGGTAGGACGCATTGTGGGTATTATCAATCATCGTGCAAACGAGAAATGGCATACCCTGAATGTCCGTTTCGGATTCATTGAGTTTATAGACAATCCGGAGGTTTCTGCGGCTTTGCTTTCTGCCGTTGAAATGTGGGGAAAGGAGCATGGAATGGAGCAGATACAAGGACCGATGGGAATCTTTGACTTCGACAAAGAAGGCATGTTGGTGGAAGATTTTGACCAGCTTGGTTCCATGATTACGATTTATAATCCTCCTTACTATCCTCGTCATCTGGAAGCGTTAGGCTATGAGAAAGAGGTGGACTGGATTCAGGTATGTATCGAGATTCCAAAGGAAATACCGCTAAAATATGCGCGGGTGGCGAACCTTGCAAAAGAGATGTTTGACTTGAACGTGCGTAAGCTGACTCATGCAGACATTTATAAGAAAGGATATGGAAGAAAGGTCTTCGAATTATTGAATCAGGCTTACGCTCCACTCTTTGGCTATACGGAGTTGTCCGACAGGCAAATTGATGAATACGTGGACCGTTATTTGCCTTTGATTGACAAACTGCTCATTCCGGTGGTGGAAAACGAGAAAGGTGAACTTATCGGGGTAGCCATTACCATGGGAAGTCTCTCTCATGCTTTGCAGAAAGCCAAAGGAAGATTGTTTCCCTTTGGATGGTATCACCTAGTAAAAGCCTTGAAATGGAAACGGGAAGAAAAGGTAGAGATGCTGCTCATTGCCGTACGCCCGGATTATCAGGGACTGGGAGTGAATGCTTTGTTTTTCAATGATTTGATTCCTATTTACAATCGCTACCGTTTCCGCTATGCAGAAACCGGTCCTCAGCTTGAAACTAATGTAAGGGAATTGTCGCAATGGAAACCGCTGAATCCCACGTACACCAAGCGAAGAAGATGTTATAAGAAGAAACTATAAAATCACCAAAAACAATATGGAAAGAAGAGTTGTGATTACAGGCATGGGAATATGGTCATGCCTGGGAACGACGCTCGACGATGTATGTAATGCCTTGTACACCGGAAAGAGCGGCATCGTGTTCAGCCAGGAACGTAAGGATGCCGGATTCCGTTCTGCCTTGTGTGCATTAGTAGAGCGTCCTGATTTGAAACCGTTTGTTTCACGGAACTTACGTCAATTTATGCCGGAAGAGGCGCAGTATGCTTATATGGCAACCCGGGCAGCATTGGAACATGCCCGACTGGATCAGGATTACATAGATCGTCATGAGGTGGGAATCATTTATGGCAATGATTCTGTGGCAGAGTCTACAATGCGTTCACTGGATAACTTCCGTGAATACAAAGACACATCGGCTTGTGGTAGTGGGGCTATCTTCCAGTCTATGAACTCCACGGTTACAATGAACCTGGCCTGCCTGTTCCGTTTGAAAGGAATTAACCTGACTTCTTCGGCTGCATGTGCATCCGGTTCACAGTCTGTAGGGCTGGCTTATCTCCTGATTCGCGATGGGTTGCAGGACTGTATCGTATGTGGTGGAGCACAGGAAGCCAACCTTTACGGAGTGGCTGCGTTCGACGGAATTCAGTCTTTCTCTACTCGTGAGGATGCACCGGAAAAGGCCAGTCGTCCGTTTGATGCCGACCGGGACGGACTGGTACCAGGGGGCGGAGCCGCAACCCTTATTGTAGAAAGTTACGAGCATGCCTTGAAACGCGGGGCACCCATATTGGCAGAAATTGTAAGCTGGGGATTCTCCGGTAACGGTGACCATATTTCTACCCCTAATGTGGAAGGTCCTGCCCGTTCGCTGGAACTTTGCCTGCAGCATGGTGGAGTAACTCCACAACAGATTGGCTATGTCAATGCGCACGCTACTTCTACACGAATCGGCGATGCACGTGAAGCGCAGGCCATTGCCCGTGTGTTTGGAGATTATCGGGTACCTGTCACTTCTACCAAGAGTCAGACCGGACATGAAATGTGGATGGCAGGAGCCAGTGAGCTGATTTATTCCATTCTGATGATGAAGAACGGCTTTATTGCAGGCAATATCAATTTTGAACGTCCTGACGAAAATACAGCTTGTCTTCACATTCTGCCTGAAACACGTGAGATTGGATTCGACATGTTTCTGTCTAACTCCTTCGGATTTGGAGGAACCAATTCTACTCTTATTGTAAGAAATCTATAATTGAAATAATAAAATTGTATTGCCTTATGACACGTAACGACATTATTGAAAAAGTAAACACACTGCTCTCTGAAGAATTTGAAGTTGATTCTGCTCTTTTTACTCCCGATGCCAATGTACGCGACACGCTTTCATTGGATAGTCTGAGTTTGGTAGACCTGGTCGCTCTCATTCAACATACGTATAAGATTAAGATTCCGGTAACCGACTTGCGTAATATTCATACTTTCACTGATTTGTACGATTATATTGAATCACATCTTCCAAATGAATAAGTATGAGATTGAACAGCTGATTCCTCAGCGTGCCCCATTCAGGATGGTTGATGAACTTCTGAATGTGGATGGAGAAACAGCTGTAACTCTTTTTGTCGTTCAACCGGATAATTATCTCTTGGACTCAGACGGGGTGCTGGCGGAAGCCGGAGTGATTGAGCACATTGCTCAGTCAGCTTCGGCACTCGCCGGTTATCTGTCACGAGAACAGGGAAATTCAAGTGTGCCGGTGGGCTATATTGGCGGGGTTCGCAATTTCCGTAGTTATGGCACTGCTAGTGTGGGCGACGTGATGAGAACGACAGTGACGCGTGAAGATGTGTTTGGTGATATTATCTGCGTAAATGGTGAAACCTGGGTATCAGACCGGCGGATAGCAGAACTTCAAATGAAAATATATATCAGTCCTAACGATTAAATATCTGGATAAGATGCTTCTCGAAAACAAATATTATCAAATAAAGGAAATGAAGATGAACCAGCAAGAAGGGATACTTCGTCTTCGTTTGTTACCGGATTGCGATATTTACCGCGGCCATTTTCCGGGTAATCCGGTGTGTCCGGGTGTTTGCCATATTGAGACGATACAGGAATGTGCATGCGTCTGACGGGGAAAAAACTATCTATAGCTTCTGTCAAGCAATGCCGTTTTCTTGCAATGGCCGCTCCGTCTATTTGTCCGGAAGTTAATGTAATGGTTGGAGTATGTCCAGTGGAAGAAGGGTTCAAGGTAACAGCCCGGATAAGTGAGGAAGCAAAAGTGTATGTGGAGTTTAAAGGATTGATGACAATATGACAGAATTGTGTTTAAAGGTATACCATTATTTCCGCAGTCACCGCACTGTCTGCTGGATTTCAATGATTGCCTGGTTTGTCTGTTGCGGTTTCTTTGCAGCTCAGATTCATCTGGAAGAAGACATCAACAAATTGTTCCCGGCTTCTACCAACGAAGACGGAAGCACCAAACTGGCTTTTGCCAACCTGAAGATTAAAGATAAGACTTTTTTGCTTTTTGAGGGAAAAGACGGAGCATCTGTGGCCCATATCATTGAAACATGCGATGCCTTTGTCGATTCGCTGCTACAGAAAGAAGCCGCACTGGATTCTTCAAGTCGAATGCTGGAGGATATTTTCTATTGCTTACCGGATGAATTGTTGCCCGATGCCATCGACTATCTCGGAGCTCATCTGCCGGCATACATTGACACCAGTTTTTATGCCGCAATTGATACCATGCTGACTGATTCTCATCTGGCACGTCAGATGAAAGTAAACCGTCAGGAGCTGGAGTCTTCATGGGGAAGCATGTATCCGGAACTGATACAGATAGACCCTCTCGGACTGCGTAAGGAACTTATGCGTCAGTTCAAACCACTGACTGAAGGCAGCGGGAGTGGCTATAAAATTATTGACGGACATTTCTTTGTTCCTGATTCCACAGTCTGTGTAGCTTTTCTTACCCCTCGCTATTCTGCCACGAATACGGGCCAGGGAGCAAGTTTGTTTCAGATGCTGAATACACAGATTGAAGCTTTCTCCGCATCGAATCCAGACGTGAAAATCTGTTATCATGGAACTCCGGCCAGCGGATTTTACAATGCTGCACAAATCAAGTCCGACTTGAAGAATACCATTGCCGGAGCATTGGTGCTGGTCTTGCTGTTCATCTTATTCTGTTTCCGCAATTATGATACCCTGCCTCTCTTGTTGCTGCCGGTTCTTTTTGGAGTGCTATTCGGACTGGTGGGCATGTACTTCATCAAAGGAGAATTTTCACTGCTTGCACTTGGTATCGGCGCGGTGGTATTGGGTGTGGCCTTCAGCTATGTGCTTCATATACTTACGCACTATAAGTTTGTCGGCAATCCGGAACAGGTACTTCGCGACCAGGTACGACCAGTCTGTCTGGGCTGTATCACGACCATTGGTTCTTTTATGGGACTCATTTTCGTGCAGACAGAACTGTTGCGCGATTTCGGCTTATTTGCTTCACTAAGCATTCTCGGAACTACCGCTTTCAGTTTGTTCTACTTGCCACAGTTACTTAATCCTGCGAAAAACAGAATAAACAAACGAGCATTTTCATTGATTGAAAAAGTGAATGCCTATCCGTTTGATCGGAATAAACCACTTATCGCCGTGCTGGTTGTTCTGACAGTGGTATGTACGTTCTTTTACTTTATGGGAGGGACCCGATTCGATGCAGACATGCACGACATCGGATATAAAGCTGGGATAACATCCTATTCAGAAAACCTGTTGCGTACCAAAACGTATACGGGTGACAAACAAAAATATTTTGCCAGTTCCGGACGGACTATGGAAGAAGCCATTCATCATTTTGAGAGCCTGAATAACCGGCTGGACTCCTTGCAGAAAGAAGGACTAGTGAAAAGTTATACACGCACGGGAATGCTTTTCGTTCCGTTGGACGTACAGCAGGCACGCATTCATGCCTGGAAGAATTTCTGGACAGACCAGCGTCTGCAATGTGTCCGTCAGCTGATTGAAAAAACAGCTCCCGAGGCAGGACTTCGACCGGAGGCATTTCAACCGTTCTTTGAGTTGGCTACAGCCGATTATAAGCCGGATGCGCTTTACGATGCAGGGATTATTCCGCAAGGTTATTTGTCCACTTTGATGGAACAGTCATACAATGGAGAATATCTTTGCTTTACCTCGGTAAGATGTGCAAATGATTCCGTGCGTAGCAGTCAAAGCGATTATCACCGGATTTGTGATGCTGTAGCTTCCCTGCCCAATTTACTGGTACTCGACACGTATACTATACGACGGATACACTCACACAGATGAGCAAGGACTTCAATCTGTTACAATGGATTTCCATGCTTTTCGTGTTTGTCATATTATGGCTGAGTTTCCGCGGGAATATCCGTTATACCCTGCTGGGGTTCATGCCAATCTTGTTGAGCTGGTTCATTGTATTAGGTGCCATGGTCATCTTTGGCAAACAGTTCAACCTTGTCAGCGTGGTGATTTCTACCTTCATTTTCGGTATCGGGGTAGACTATAGCATATTTGTCATGAGCGGACTCTTGGACAAGGGAAATAATCCGGATTTACTGAAATATCATAAGACTGCCATCTTTTTCAGTGCGGTTATCCTGATTATTACCGTAGGGTCTATGATGTTTGCCCGGCATCCCGCCATTTCTTCTGTAGGATTCTGCACACTGGTGGGACTGGTTTCGTCCGTAGTGCTGTCGTACGTGCTGCAACCTGCCATATTCAGAATGATGCAAGAAAGGAGACCTAGATGAAATACGATGTAATTATTATAGGAAGCGGGCTGGGCGGACTGGAGTGCGCTCATATCCTGTCAAAAGCAGGAAAGCGTGTACTGGTGCTTGAAAAAGAAGCACAGCCCGGAGGATGTGTTCAAAGCTACAAGCGGAACGGCATGACATTTGATACGGGATTCCATTATGTGGGAGGCCTTGAAGAAGGACAGTCCTTGCATGCTGCATTTAACATGCTGGGGTTAATGGCTCTCCCTTGGAAGAAACTGGATGATGCGTTTGACCGGATACTGATTGGCGAAGAAGAGTTCTCGTTCATGCAAGGCTATGAGAGTTTCAGGGAAAACCTGCAACTGTATTTTCCTCACGAACGGGAAGCACTGCAACAATACGTTCAATTGCTTAAACAGACGGAGCAGACACAACTTGAACTGCTAAATCCAGAATCAGCATCTGCGCCTTTGGCGCTTTTTGAGACTGGTGCATGGCAATACCTGACCCACACGTTTCATAATTCCATGCTGGTTAATGTACTGAGTGCCACTTCCCTGAAAATGGAACTGCGAAAAGAGACCTTACCCTTGTTTACATTCTTGCATGGAAATGCCAGTTTCATAGAAAGCAGCTGGCGACTGAAAGGACCGGGTTCACTCATTGCCGGTTCATTGATTCAGGATATCCGGGAGCAAGGGGGTGAAATCATCTGCCGCGCAAAGGTGGAAGAACTGATTGAAAAGAACGGAGAGCTTACCTGTGCCCGGTGCTCCAATGGGCAGGTGTATGAGGGAAAATGCTTTATCAGCGATGTGCATCCGGCAGTTACCTGCAGTTGGATCAAGCCGGCTGAATCTTTGCGAAGCATTTATCGCAGACGTATAGGAGCATTGGAAAATACGTTTGGCATGCTTACGGTTTCACTGGTTATCAAGCCTCATGTGATGAAGTATTTCAACTGGAACCAGTATGTATACAGACGTGCAGACGTATGGACATTCTATCAGGATGCCATTTCTATAAACGGACTTCTGATTACAGCACGTCCGCCGGAGGATGAGAGTGAATACCTGCGGCAGATAGATTTGCTTACTCCGCTGACATGGGATAAATGCATGCGGTGGGCACAGTCTTCCATCGGACACCGGGGGCAGGACTATCAGGAAATGAAGCAACGGCTGGCCGATGAATGTATGGAGCTGGCGGCACGTTTTATTCCCAATCTTAAAAAGATGGTGGAACAGGTTTATGTCAGCACTCCGCTGACCTATCGCGATTACACGGGAACTCCGGAAGGAGCGGCTTATGGGATACGAAAAGACTATCGCAATCCGATGATGACTGTACTTTCTCCACGGACTCCCCTACCCAATCTGCTGCTGACCGGACAGAATCTGGTGTTGCATGGAATACACGGGGTTACGATGACTGCCATGTATACCTGTGCAGAGATACTGGGAAAAGAATATATGTGGAACCAATTAAAATAATTTGCTTTATGAAGTATGCATTGGTAACTGGCGGCAGCCGGGGAATCGGGCGTGCCGTATGCGTAAAACTGGCTTGTATGGCCTATTCTGTCATCGTTAATTGCGTGAATAATCTGCCTGAGGCTTTGAAAACACTTGAGCTGGTAAGACTGGCAGGACAAGATGGTGAAATCATGATGTTTGATGTAAGTAACGGAGAACAGGTGCGAAAAACAATAGAAGAGTGGCAGAATGCGCATCCTGGCTGTTACATAGAAGTATTGGTAAACAATGCCGGTATCACACGTGACGGTCTGATGATGCGTATGAGCGAACAGCAATGGGATATGGTTATCAATGTCAACCTGAAATCGGCATTTAACTTTATCCATGCCTGCACACCCATCATGATGCGCCAGAAGGCGGGTAGCATTATCAATATGGCATCTGTGGTAGGTGTTCACGGCAATGCCGGCCAGGCCAACTATGCTGCCAGCAAGGCGGGAATCATCGGCCTGACTAAAACGGTAGCCAGAGAAGGCGCGCTGCGGGGAATTCGCTGCAACGCTATCGCGCCAGGGATGATTGCCAGCGACATGACGGCAGCCATGCCACAAAAAGCACAGGACCAGATTTTAGAAAGCCTGCCTTTAAAACGCTTTGGCGAACCGGCAGAAATTGCGCAGACGGCTTTGTTTTTAGCCCAGAATGATTACGTAACCGGTCAGACGATTGTAGTTGATGGCGGGATGACGATTTAGGAGAAGCTTATGACAAGAGTTGTAATTACAGGGATGGGGGCTGTTTCCCCAAACGGCAATGGCTTTGATGAGTTTGTTGAGCACACTTTAGCTGGAAAGATCGGCATCAAGCCAATCACCAAGTTTGACGCCGCGCCAACCGGGATTACGGTAGCTGGTCAGATTGATGATTTTGATCCCAGCGAGGTAGTTGGCAAAAAAGCCGCGCGTCGGATGGATCTTTATTCACAATATGCCATTCAGACGGCAGCTGAAGCAGTTGCGATGGCCGGGATCAATGAAGAAAATACGGCCCCTGAAGATCTGGGCGTTATCTATGGCTCGGGAATCGGCGGTTTGACCACGATTCAAGAGCAGGTAATCAAAATGCATGACAAAGGTCCCAAGCGAGTTTCGCCAATGTTTGTGCCAATGGCGATCGCCAACATGGCCGCGGGAAATATTGCGATTCGCTTCAATGCGCAAAATATCTGTACGTCAATCGTAACGGCCTGTGCAACGGGAACCAACTCGATCGGTGAAGCCTATCGTCAGATCAAGGAAGGCCGCGCGCAGGTCATGATTGCCGGTGGCTCAGAAGCTTCAGTCAATGAAATCGGAATTGCCGGGTTTGCCGCTTTGACTGCACTTAGCACGACGACGGATCCTTTGAAAGCTTCACGGCCATTTGACAAGGATCGCAATGGCTTTGTCTTAGGTGAAGGTGGCGCGGCACTGGTTTTGGAGAGCCTTGAGCATGCGCAAAAGCGAGGCGCTCAAATCTTAGGCGAGATCGTTGGCTATGGCGCGACTGGCGATGCCTATCACATTACTTCTCCGGATCCAGCAGGTCGTGGTGCGGCAAGAGCTATGCAGCAGGCAATTGACGAAGCTGGGATTGCTCCAGAAAAAGTCGCCTACATCAATGCTCATGGTACGGCAACCCATGCCAATGATGCTGGCGACTCACTGGCCGTCAATCAGGTCTTTGGTAAAGACAGCAAAGTACTGGTCAGCTCAATCAAGGGCATGACCGGGCATCTGCTTGGGGCAGCCGGAGCAATTGAGGCGGTCGTTACCGTTGCCGCGTTGCAAAAAGGCGTGCTGCCGCCAAATGTTGGCTGTGAGAATCAAGATCCGGCCTGGCAGGTCAATCTGGTTGATCAGACCAATCAAAATCAGCCTGATGCCGAATATGCCCTGAGCAACTCATTTGGTTTTGGTGGACATAATGCCGTATTGGCTTTTCGAAAATGGAAGTGATTTTTAATTGGAATTAAAAGACGTTCAGCATTTAATGAAGACGTTTGAGGCCTCAGATACCAGAGAGCTTAAGATTGATGATGGCTCGTTCCATCTCTATCTGAGCAAGAATCAGCAGGCAAATGTCAAAACTGATCTAAGTCCGCAGCCATCCCATGCCGAGCCGGTACGTCCCGTGGCTGCTGCAAGCACTCGGCAGATCAAGGCGCCTTTGGTTGGGACGGTCTATCTGCAGGCCAAGCCAGAACAGCCAGCCTACGTCAAGGTTGGCAGCCAAGTTCGCAAAGGCGATGTCGTCTGCATTATTGAGGCAATGAAGATGATGACAGAGGTTAAAAGCGATCAAGATGGCATTATCAGTGCAGTCAAGGTTAAAAATGGCGAGCTGGTAGAGGTTGATCAGCCTTTGTTTGAAGTTACGGAGGGTTAGTCAATGACTGAAACGATTTTGGATTCAAACGCGATTCAAAAGATCATTCCCCATCGCTATCCGATGCTCTTGATCGATCGCGTAATTGAGTTGGAACCAGGCCAAAAAGCCACGGCAATTCGCAATGTTACCATCAATGAAGAAGTCTTCAACGGTCATTTTCCGCAAAATCCGGTTCTACCAGGTGCACTGATCGTTGAATCATTGGCGCAGACAGGAGCCGTAGCACTTTTGTCAGGCAAGACGGCTTATTTTGGCGGCATCAAGTCAGCTGAGTTTCGCAAGGTCGTTCGTCCTGGCGATACGTTAAGACTTGAAGTCGAGCTGGAAAAGGTTCGCGGTCAAGTCGGACTGGGCAAGGGCGTAGCAACGGTTGATGGAAAAAAGGCCTGTACCGCAGAGCTTACCTTTTTGATTGGCTAGGTGAAAAGCATGTTTTCGAAAGTATTAGTAGCCAATCGTGGCGAGATCGCAGTACGAATCATCCGCTCGCTGCGGGAACTGGGCATCAAATCGGTGGCCATCTATTCAACCGCGGATCGCGACAGTCTGCATGTCCAGTTAGCCGACGAGGCCGTTTGCGTAGGCGGATCGCGACCGCAAGACTCATACCTGAATATGCAGAATATCTTGGCAGCTGCAATCGGTACGGGCGCTCAGGCAATTCATCCTGGCTTTGGCTTTCTTTCGGAAAATGCAGCTTTTGCTGAGATGTGTGAAGCCTGTGGGATTGTCTTTATCGGACCGAAAGCATTGACGATCGATCTGATGGGCAATAAGGAACATGCCAGAGAGCAGATGAAAAAAAGCGGCATCCCGGTAATTCCTGGCAGTGATGGCTATCTTAGCAATGTTGAAAGCGCCAAGCAGGCTGCCGCAGCAATCGGTTATCCGGTTTTGCTAAAAGCAGCGGCAGGCGGTGGCGGTAAGGGAATTCGGCGCATTGAGAATCAAGATCAGATGCAGCAGGCGTTTGATGAGGCTCAAAGCGAAGCACGGCTGTCGTTTAATGATGATCGCATGTATCTGGAAAAGATTCTGGAAAACGTCAAGCATATTGAGGTTCAAGTCTTTTGTGACGATTTTGGCCATGCCGTCTGGTTCCCAGAACGTGACTGCTCTTTGCAGCGCAATAAGCAGAAGGTAATCGAAGAAAGTCCATGCTTGATGATCAGTGAAGATGAGCGGCAATATTTAGGAAAACTGGCGCTTAAGGCTGTTCAGGCGATTGACTATCGCAATACCGGGACACTGGAGTTTTTGATGGATCAAGCGCATCATTTTTACTTTATGGAGATGAACACGCGGATTCAAGTTGAGCATACCGTTACGGAAATGGTAACCGGCATTGATTTGGTCAAGGCTCAGGTAATGGTTGCAGCCGGCGCAGAACTGCCTTTTAAACAGTCTGACATCAAGCTGCATGGTACGGCGATTGAATGCCGCATCAACGCTGAAAATCCGCAAAAAAACTTCATGCCTTCAACGGGGACGATCAACTACCTATATCTGCCGGTTGGCAATCTGGGCATGCGGATCGATACCGCGCTTTATCCACAGGCCAAGGTAACGCCTTATTATGACTCAATGATTGCCAAGGTGATTGCGCTTGGCCATGACCGTAATGAAGCCATTGAGAAATTAAAACGGCTGTTAAGCGAGATGGTGATTACGGGAATTACGACCAACCAGAATTTTCATCTGGCGATTCTCAACGATCCTGAATTTTTGCGCGGAACGATGACGACCAATTATCTTGAGCAGGACTTTATGCCTCGTTGGAAAGGAGAGACTCAGCAGTGAAGCTTTATGTGCAGAAGAAAAACACGCTAAGCGAACGCCATGTTAAGGCAGATCAAAAAGCAGACGCCAAGGTTCCAGATGATCTGCTGCGCAAATGTCCGCAGTGTGGACTGACGATTATGAGCCGCCAGCTGGACTGCTACGCTGAGTGTCCACAGTGTCATTACGGTTTTCGCATTGGAGCTCGACAGCGCTTGGCCTGGCTGACGGATAAGTTTGACGAGCTGGACATGGATCTGCAGACCAAGGATCCATTGGCTTTTCCCGGTTATCAAGATAAGCTGAAGACTGCTCAGAACAAGACTCAGCTCAACGATGCCGTTTTGACTGGCGTAGCTAGGATTGGCGACCAGCAGGCGGCTTTAGGCATCATGGATCCAGGCTTTATCATGGGGTCTTTAGGAACGGTTGCTGGTGAAAAGATTACGCGGCTGTTTGAGCATGCAACGCAGAACCGGCTGCCAGTCATCATGGTTACGGCATCTGGCGGGGCCCGAATGCAGGAAGGAATTCATTCTTTGATGCAGATGGCTAAGATCAGCAATGCGGTTGCCGCACATGATCAAGCTGGGCTGCTTTATGCAGTCGTCTTAACCGGACCAACGACGGGTGGAGTTACGGCCAGTTTTGCCATGCAGGGTGATATTACCCTGGCTGAGCCGCACGCATTGGTAGGCTTTGCCGGCCGACGTGTAATTGAGCAGACAATGCACCAAAAGATTCCTAATGATCTGCAGGCTGCTGAAAATCTGCTGAGACACGGTTTTATAGATGCAATCGTTAAACGAACAGACGAAAAGGCAATGCTGGAACGCTTGCTTAAGCTGGGAGGTGCCATGCGTGTCTGAAAAAACGGCTGTTGAAATCGTTAAGGCTGCGCGCAGTGAAGAAAAGATCACCAGTGCTGAAATTTTAACGCAATTATTTTCTGATTTTATTGAATTGCACGGTGATCGCAGTG
>OGJV01001037.1_pt1 | contig 13066 bp, 10 predicted proteins | sample 1572271 | NCBI WGS metagenome assembly OGJV01 (sample SAMEA2582107, study PRJEB24529) | metagenome | biome: Human gut stool | place: China | collected 2011
GGTCATTTTCGGTCATTTTCAAAATGAGTTGGGTCATTTTGAGCTATAGTAAATATAAATATTATTTATATTATACTATAGATGACCATTTCTCCCCCGAAACGAAAATGACCGGAAATGACCATGACCGAAAATGACCGGAATATAATCCTCATAGTGATGGGAGATAATAAATTATTAGATGCGCTAAAATGTTGGTTATTAATGTTATATATGATTTGTGTGTAGTCTTGCTATAATTGTGTATGTATAAAATAATCTACATTCATCAGGCTCATATTTGTATCTTATTGTTCTTCTTTTGCCCTTTTTCTACCTGTCATTTCTTCTATTTTTGTCAAAAATACCTACCTTTAGAGTATGATTTAGAGTCCGAGGAGGGGCATTTTTTACCCTTAGAAGAGGGGGTAAAACATCTTCCTAACCTCCATATTTTGCATTTTTCCGTTAAATAACGTGATAAAATTCTTGGGTTTGCCAACTTTTTATTATCTTTGCTAGCAATTAACAAATTATTGACGTAGCAATAGTCCGGAAAGCTAGAAACTACATAATAACAATACTAAGATGAAAAGATATAACTTGTTGATGCACAAAGTTTTAGGGGGGGGTAATTTTGCTCAGGCAAAGTTAGCCCAATATCATCATGTTCTTATCCGCAGGCGAATATTATCTTATTTTTATATGATAATAGTCGCTTTTTTTATGCTTTCTTCCACCGCCTGTTCTAGCGACGAAGAAACAGAAAAATCAGAGGTTTTTCATTACGAAACCACATTTTTAGCCCACGAATGGCAGATTTCTGCCCTTTATCAGCGCGTTGGAAGTATCTTTATCGACGTAAAAGAGGCTCCTTTGTTCTGCAGTTTCACCTCAGATGCTATTTCTTTCTCCGAAACGACGGAAGTGAACCACTTCGACGAAGGCGGTAAAATAACCCAAACTACCACCGAAAACGTTGCTTGCGGTCAGTACACCTATTTAATAAAGGAGAACAAAATACAGATAGATAATCAGATATTCACCATTACGGACAACAACGGGACCCTCGTTCTGCAGAATGAGGACTGGAAGCTTGTGCTCGTAGAAAAATAAACATATTATGGCTAAGAAACAAGATACAATCAGCATTGGTTTTGAAGAGAAAATATGGAAGGCTGCCGATATTCTGAGAGGCAACCTCAGCGCTTCGCAATACGAGGGCGTGGTGCTCGGACTCATCTTCTTGAAATACATCAGCGACCGCTTCGAACAGAAGTTCCAGGAGCTGCAGGGCGACGAATACGCCGACCCGGAAGATAAGGACGAATACACAGCCGAGAACATCTTCTTTGTGCCTGCTGAAGCCCGATGGAGCAAGATTAGTGCTGCTGCCCACACACCGGAAATAGGCGTGGTGATAGATGAAGCGCTTACTGCCATTGAGCGTGAAAACGAAAGACTGAAGGGCATTCTGCCTAAGAATTTCGCCCGTCCGGAGTTGGACAAGCGTCGTCTGGGCGATGTGGTAGATCTCTTTACGAACATAGAAATGCACGATGCTGGCGAGGAGAAAGACCTGCTGGGCAGAACCTACGAATACTGTCTGCAGCAGTTTGCTTCCTTGGAGGGCAAGAATGGTGGCGAGTTCTATACGCCTTCCTGCATTGTCCGCACGCTGGTAGAGATTCTTGAGCCTTACGAGGGAAGAGTCTATGACCCTTGCTGCGGAAGCGGTGGTATGTTTGTGCAGAGCGCCAAGTTTATAGAGCGCCACAAGGGAAACCTGCGCAAAATCAGTATCTATGGTCAGGAGGCAAACCCTGATACGTGGAAGATGGCGCACATGAACCTTGCCATCCGTGGCTTGGATGCGAACCTGGGCAATATCTTTGCCGACACATTCTATGATGACCAGCACCCTACGCTGAAGGCAGATTACATTCTTGCCAATCCTCCTTTCAATCTCAGCGACTGGGGACAGAGTGCGCTTCAGGAAGATGTGCGCTGGCAGTATGGTTTGCCACCTGCTGGCAACGCCAACTTTGCGTGGATGCAGCACATGATTCACCATCTGGCTCCTAACGGAAAGATAGGTTTAGTGCTGGCGAATGGTGCGCTTTCGAGTCTGAGTGGCGGCGAGGGACAGATTCGCCAAGCCATCATCGAAGCCGACCTGGTAGAGGGAATCGTGGCTTTGCCTTCGCAGCTGTTCTACAGTACGGGTATTCCTGTAAGTCTTTGGTTTATCAGTCGCAACAAGGCGCAGAAGGGCAAGACTGTGTTTATCGACGCCCGCAATCTGGGCACGATGGTTACTCGCAAGCTTCGTGAGCTGATGCCTGATACGGATATTAAGAAAATCTCTGACATCTTCCATGCTTTCCAGCAGGGAACCCTGGAGGATGAAAAGGGCTTCTGTGCCGTATGCACCACCGAGCAGATTGCTGCTCAGGACTTCATCCTGACTCCTGGCAGATACGTAGGAATCGCCGAAGACGAAGGCGACGGAGTGCCATTTGAGGAGAAAATGACGAATCTTACCGGTGAGCTGAAGCAGCTGTTTGCGGAAAGCAAGAAGCAGGAAGAGGAGATAAGAGCGCAGTTGAAGAAAATTGGATGGGAGGTATAGAGTATGGAGTGGAAAGAAGTTACACTTGGAGAAATCTCATCAAAAATAGGAGATGGACTTCATGGAACACCAAAATATGATGATGAAGGGCCTTATTATTTTATTAATGGTAACAATTTAAATTGCGGGAAAATAATAATAAAGGACGATACTAAACGAGTTGGAATAGACGAGTTTGTTAAGAATCAAAAAGAACTTAATGAACAGACACTTCTTGTTTCAATAAATGGAACAATTGGAAACGTTGCGAAATATAATAATGAACCATGCATATTAGGGAAAAGTGCGTGTTATATTAATGTTATAAAAGAAGTAGATAAAGAATTTATATATTATGTTCTAACATCTGCAAATTTTAAAAGAAATATTACAAACGAAGCAACAGGTACTACAATAAAGAATGTTTCTCTTAAACAAATGAGAGAATACAAATTTAATATTCCTTGCAATATTGCAGACCAGCGCCGCATTGCCTCCATCCTTTCTTCTCTCGACCGGAAGATAGAGTTGAACAACAAGATCAATGCTGATTTGGAGGAGATGGCACAGGCTATTTTCAAGAATTGGTTCGTAGACTTTGAGCCTTTCAAGGATGGTAAGTTCGTGGATAGTGAATTGGGAATGATTCCGGAAGGATGGAAAGTAGGAAGGCTGGGCGAATTCTGTAAATGCCTTCTTGGTGGAACACCAAGTCGTTCAAAAGAAGAATATTGGAATGGTGATGTAAATTGGATTAACTCTGGTGAAATCAATAAGTTCCGTATATTAGAGGCTTCTGAAAAAATAACAGAATTAGGACTTGCAAAATCGGCAACCAAGCTTTTGCCAAAAAAGACAACAGTGTTAGCTATAACTGGTGCAACTTTAGGTCAAGTAAGTCTGTTGGAAATAGATACTTGTGCTAATCAGTCTGTCATTGGGGTTTTAGAGAATACAGAGGTTCCATATGAATATATTTATCCTTTCATAAAAGATAGAATAGAAATGCTTATCCAACACCAAACAGGAGGAGCGCAGCAACATATAAATAAGGATAATGTAGAATCTCTTATATTTCTTCTTCCAGCAATAAATGTACTAGAAGATTACTTTTCGCTGGTTAGCCCAATGTATAAGCGGATAGAGAGTCTATGTTTTGAAAATCTCTACCTCTCCCTCCTCCGTGACACTCTTCTCCCTCGCTTAATGTCAGGCGAGCTGGAAGTCCCGGAATAAGAAGAGCTACGAAAGAAAATAACGAGAAAGAAAATATAAAATATTAACAATATGGCAGACGACAAGAAATTCACCGAAGACGCATACGAGCAAACGCTCATTGCCCTGTTCCGAGACGAACTCGGCTATGCGTACGAATGTGGCTACGAGGTGGAGCGCAACTTAAAGGAGCCTTTCTATCGTGCCGATTTGGTCGCCTCGATGCGACGGCTTAATCCTGAACTGCCAGCCGATGCAATGGATGAAGGAATCAAGCAAATCACCAATATCAGCATCGGTACTTTAGAACAGAACAACGAGCAGTTTACACTCTGGATGCAAAACGGTCTGGAGGTGGGATTCCTGCAGAATGGCGAAGAACGAACAGCCCTGATGAGACTCATCGACTTCGACCATCCCGAAAGAAACCTCTTCAAGGTGGTGAACCAGTGGCGTGTGGAAGAGTATAAGAACAAGCGATGCGATATGGTAGTGATGGTCAACGGATTGCCCCTCGTAGTGGTGGAGCTGAAAAGCGCCATCTCTGAAGACGCATCCATCGACGACGCCTACAAGCAGATCAAGAACTATCAGCAGAGCGTTCCAAGCCTCTTCAGCTACAACGCCTTCAACGTAATCAGCGACATGAGTGAGACCCGTGCCGGAACCATCACCGCCAAGCTGGAACGCTACATGGAATGGAAGACCGTGGACGGCTCATACGAGTCAACCCTCTTTGCCGACTATCGCACCTTCTTCCTCGGCATGTTCCAGCAGCAGCGACTGCTCGACATCCTGCAGAACTTCATCTGCTTCGACAAGAACCAGGGCAAATACGCCAAGATTCTTACCGCCTACCACCAGTACTACGCCGTGGGCAAAGCCCTGCAGCGCACCCGTACCGCAGTGGAAGGCAACGGAAAAATCGGCGTGTTCTGGCACACGCAGGGTTCGGGCAAGAGCCTCTCCATGGTGTTCTACGCCCACCAGCTGCTGCAACGGTTGCCCGAAGTAACCATCGTGGTGGTAACCGACCGCAAGGACCTCGACAACCAGCTCTTCGGTCAGTTCTGCCGCTGCCAGGACTTCCTTCGTCAGGAGCCACAGAACGCCCAGAGCCGTGAAGACCTGGGCAATCTGCTGCGTAACCGAAAGAGTGGGGGAATCATCTTCACCACCATTCAGAAGTTTGAAGAAGGCGACTCGGCACTCTCTACCCGCCGCAACATCATCGTGATGACCGATGAGGCGCACCGCTCGCAATACGGCGAGGAGCACTGGGACAACAAGAGTCTGACGATGAAGAAGGGATTCAGCCAGAAGATGAGAGAAGCCCTGCCAGGCGCCTCATTTATCGGCTTCACCGGAACGCCTATCAGCGACCGCGACAGAGACACGGAGGAAGTGTTCGGCAACTACATCGACGTTTACGACATGAGTCAGGCGGTAGACGATGGCGCCACCCGTCCGGTCTATTACGAGAGCCGTGTGGTGAACCTGAACCTCGATGAAGACACGATGAAGCTGCTGAACGATGAGTTCGACAACCTTGCCGATGAGGGAGCCACCGAGGAGCAGATCAGGCAGGCAAAGCAGGAGCACAGCCGCCTGGAAGTACTCCTGGGCGAAGACGCCACCATCGACACGCTGGTAAGGGATATTGTGAAGCACTACGAGGAAAACCGTGCGCAGGAACTCACCGGCAAGGCAATGATCGTGGCGCTGACCCGAAGCATCGCCATCAAAATCTACCGCAAGATGCTGGAGCTTCGCCCCCAGTGGACGGAGAAGGTAAAGGTGGTGATGAGCGGTTCGAACCAGGACCCCGAAGACTGGCAGCCGATTATCGGCAACGAAGCCTACAAAAAGGAACTGGCAAGAAAATTCAAGGACAACGACGATGAGATGAAAATCGCCATCGTAAGAGACATGTGGCTCACGGGCTTCGATGTTCCGTCGCTCGCCACCATGTACGTATATAAACCGATGAGCGGTCATAATCTGATGCAGGCAATAGCCCGTGTGAACCGTGTGTTCCCGGGCAAGGAAGGCGGACTGATAGTGGATTACGTAGGCATTGCGCAGGCGCTGAAGAGTGCCATGCAGCAGTACACCAACCGTGACCGCCGCCGCTTCGGAGACCCCGACATCGCCAAGACCGCCCTGGTGAAATGGAAAGAAGAGATGGAAATCTGCCGAGACCAGCTTCATGGTTTCGACTATTCCGGCTTCTTCGAGCCAGACAACACGAAGCGGGCATTCGCCATTACGGGCGGAGCCAACTTTCTGAGCTCTCCAGCCATGGTTCAGCGCAAGAAGAATTTCATGGAGCACAGCAATCTGCTTCACAACGCCACCACGCTCTGCCGTTCGCTCCTGAATGAGCAGCAGAAGGCGGAGGTGTGCTACATGGATGCGCTGCGCGTGATGATGCTCAAACTCTCGCAGAAGGGCAAGATCAGCCGCCATGAAATCAACGAGCGCATCGGCGATTTGCTCCGTCAGAGCGTGAAGACCGACGGAGTAATCAATCTCTTCGGCGACCGCCAGATAGAGTTCTCGCTCTTTGACGACGCCTTCATCCAGGAGGTGAAGAACATGAAGGAGCGCAACCTGGCGGTGGAACTGCTCACCAAACTGATGAAAGAGAAAATCAAGCAGCAACAGAAGACCAACGTGGTTCAGAGCGACCTCTTCTCCGACATGCTCAGCCAGAGTCTCTCCAACTATCTGAAGGGCTTGCTCACCAACGAGGAAGTGATAGAGGAACTGTTGAAGATGGCTCAGCAGATGAAGCAGGCAGAAGCAGAGGGCAACGACCTGGGACTTTCGCCCGAGGAGAAGGCATTCTATGATGCGCTCTCCACGCCCGAAGGAGTGCGACAGGCTTACTCTGACGAGGAGTTTGTGGCGCTGACCCGGGAACTGACGGAAGTACTGCACCGCAACCGCACCATCGACTGGAACCGGAAGGAATCGGCGAGGGCGAAGATGCGAGTGATGGTGAAGCGACTGCTCAAGAAGTATAAGTATCCACCAGAGGGTGCAGAAAAGGCGCTGGAAACCGTGATGCGCCAATGCGACCACTGGGCGGATGATGAAGAAAACGTAGTATAAACCCTTTAAAATTTGAAGTAAGAAACAGAAAGTAAACAAGAGAAAATAACATATAGATATTGACGCTGATTATCTGCACTTCTACAGTATTTAGAACCTGCAAAATTCAAAAACGACAAGAAGAAGGTGACAGCAAGGCGTCCACTCCTCTACGGCGTGGGCAGTACTTGTTTGTACCTTGTCGTAGGTTCTTGCAGGTACCTTAATACTGGTACTTACAGGGAACCCCATGCCGCTTATTTAAACAACATAACAAATCAAACCTAGAAAAAGAATATGCAGACAGAGGAAATACCAAATACTGACAATAACTACAATTCTCTTCTGAAGATTTCATCAGAAGAAGATCTTTTTGTGGAAGATGAAGTAACAGGAGTCAAGAAATACACTCCAGTAACAACTACTGATGTGGGTCAGTTTAAGAGAGAGGCAGAACATTTGTATAAGGAGATTCAGCATGCTATTGGTGAAATACGATGGAATGCAGAGAAGCATAAAGGTCTTACCTGTTATTTTCATATTTACCTGAACCTTGCCGAGCAGTTGACAGATTTTCTTAAATATATTCATACGCTCCATAAGAAAGTCTACATTTCCATCTACAAGAGCTACGATGATGAATTCATGGGGATTTATACTGATGTTTTAGAGAAGGTGCTCCAGGATATTCAGACCATCGCCCGGAAGCATTCAGACTATTTGCTCGATAAGGAAGAGGAGTATGGTCAGATTCCCTATGCCAAGGCTATTTTCGAGCAATGCGAGAAGCTTAAAGTTCCTGCCGGAGACGACTTCCCCCGTTTTGATTCCCATTTCAAGAACTTTGTCTCTACCGGTTTGCAGATGGCTTTGGCAGAAACCATCTCCACAGTAAGTACTATTTGTGCCGATTTCCTAGCCTTATACAGAACCCGCCTTTTCCGCACTGACCGTGAGGCTGTGATTATTTACCATTATATCAAGCGAATTTTCGACGAGCGCACGCTACCTGACCATCTGAAACATGAGGTAAAGGTAAAGAAACGTCATCTGAGAGAGAGAAGAATAGATATTACCACTTTGAGCTTGCAGAAAGTAATGAATGATATTGAAGGGAAATACAACAATTATACGCTTTGTTCAGACTGGTTTGAGCGAGAGGAGGATGAGGAAGAAGAACTTGTCCGTACGCTAGTCAGGGAGCAGGCTTCTCCCGAGGATTTTGAAACGCTATTCAAGTATCAGGGTGAGCATAAAATGTGGGAGGCAGAAATTGCCAGGGCTGATGATTTTGAGCGTAACAGCGACTCGTTCTTTGTGAACTGGGTAGATTCCATAAAGTTGGAGGAGAAGTTGAAGTTCTGGATAAAGGGCAACATTACGTCTCAGCAAAGCTGGTACATAGTCTGGTGCCTGATGAAATATACGTTCCACATGGTGCGTGATAATCAGGACAAGGCAGCCTTTGCCGCCCGCATGAACCTGATGTTTCCGGATGCAGAAAAGAAATGTGTGGTGGAGTCGTTCCGCAAGCAGGAAACGCAGAAGAACCACAACCACCATTTTTCGGAGTGGCTTGAAGGCTCCGATCCCGATTATCATACCGCCCAGGATCTGTATTATAAGCTGGCGAAAAGGGATGGTTATATGAGAAGTATTTGAGTTTGTATAGGAAAGTAGAGAGGAAGATTTAGAGATAACTATCGTCCCCGGGTATAAAAACAAGGATAAATCCGGTAATATTCTACGGCGTTTTTGAAAATATTCCGTAGAATATTACCGCTTTTCAAAAAAATATTGTATTTTTGCAGCAAAATGATATTAATATAAATGTGATATGGACAATATAGTTTGTAAAGTGGAAGCACTAGGAGGCACAATCTCTACTACTGATATTCCTCATATGGCAGAGTATAAGCAACTCTTGAGAGCTAAGGAACGTGGCGACTTGATCAAGTTGCGCCAGGGCATTTATGCTGTTCCGGAAGCCCTGCTGAATACAATGATAGATGTGGAGCGTATTGTTCCTAAAGGTGTTGTGTGTCTATACAATGCCTGGGCTTATCATCAGCTTTCGACAACTGTTCCACCAGCTTTTTGCATTGCCATCGCCAATAAAAGGAAAGTAGAGATTCCTGAAACGCTTCCTATAGAATTGTATTATTGGAAGAAGGAGAATCTGGAGTTTGGCATTATGGAAGCAGAAATATCCGGTTTTCATGTTCGCATAACCGACTTGGAGCGAAGTGTTTGTGATGCAGTGAAATACAGAAACAAATTGGGGCTGGATGTTTGTGCGGAAGTGATTCGTTCTTATTTGAGAAAGCCCAATCGCAATCTCACTCGTTTGCAGGATTACGCCCAACGCCTCAGAGTGTTTAATACATTGAAAAATTTTCTTGAAATAGCTATAGAATAAGATGGGAAAGAAAAACTATGGTAAGTCTGTTAAGACCCGCTTGCTCAATCTGATGAATGAGACAGGCTATAAATATATGTATCTCTTGGCAAGATATTTCAACGAGAGGTTGCTTTACAGAGTATCTGTAAGCCAATATAAGGACAATTTTTTGCTGAAAGGTGGCTCTTTGCTTTATGCTATGAACGGACTTGAGGCACGTCCTACAGTAGATGTTGATTTCATGGCAGATAGAATTAGCCGTGATAGGGATTTCCTTGCGCACGTGTTCCAGGAAATTTTGGGCATTGTATGCGATGAGGATGGAGTATCGTTTGATGTTAACAGCATTAAGTTGGAGCCTATAACTGTTGAAAAGAAGTATCCTGGCACAAGATTTTACTTTACGGCCCACATGGATACTATCGCTTACAATATGTCTGTTGACATTGGCTTTGGTGATGTTGTAACTCCATATCCAACAACTATTGACTTCCCATTGCTTTTGCCTGACATTCCATCTGTGAACATACAGGCATATTCCTTGGAGACTGTTGTTGCCGAGAAATTCCATACGATGATAGACCGAGATGTGCTCAACAGTCGCATGAAAGATTTCTTCGACTGTTACCAACTCCTGACAAAGAGAGACTTGTCTGATGACACATTATATGATGCGATTAAGGCGACTTTCGATAATAGGGGACTTACATACAATCCCGAATTGCAGTTGTTCACTGAAAGTTTTGCGACAGACGCAGCACGTATAGTTCGCTGGAAGGCATTTCTGAAAAAGATTCAATGGAAAGAAACTCTTGATTTCAAGACTGTTATGGAAGTAATAAAGGAAAGGTTGCAGCCTATGGCTGAAAGATATTGGGGGAAGTAGTGCGTTGTGGAGTCGTCTCGCAAGCAGGAAATGCAGCTGATGACTAGCCCCAACACGCCCTGAAAGGGCAGAAGCTCCTAGCCCAGGGCAATCGCCCTGGGTTATTACGGACGCAACCCTGACGCCCTGAAAGGGCAAAAGCTTTAAAAATACCTTGTAATTTTTCATATTTTCCTTGTTGTTTTTCAATTTAATGTGTATCTTTGCAATGTCGAATGAAAATACGACTTAAGATAGTTAATTAATAATCGTGTAAGCTATGCAGTATCCAACAAAATCAGAATATGTAAAGGCAAGTCAAGATGCTAGTGATAATCTTGAAATGTCTACAAAGGCAACAGATGAAGAGTTGAATGAGGCCATAATAGATGAATATGGAGTGAAATATAGCAAAGATGGAATAAAATTGCTAAAATCACCGAGAGAACTCGATGGTACTTATTCAATAAAAAGGGGGACAAAGATTATTTGTGATGAGGCATTTGGGCGGCGTATATCTCTTAATCACTCTTTTTTAAATGGTCTTGTTATTCCTGATAGTGTTATTCGCATCGGGAAAGGTGCATTTGCTAATTGCTCTTTTTTGCGTAGTCTTGTTATTCCCGATAGTGTTACTAGCATTGGGGATTGTGCATTTTCTGGCTGCTCATCTTTGAGTAATATTGTCATTCCTGATGGCGTTACTAGCATTGGGGATGGAGCATTTAAGGATTGCAATTTTCCAGATAATCTTAAACATGAATTAATTTCCCGTTTTGGTGATAAAATATTTAGGAAATATGTTTGAACTTGTTAAAGGCATCTTCTTCATGGAATTGTGAAGGAGGTGCCTTTAATGTTTGAATTTTAAAGCTTTTGCCCTTACAGGGCGCAAGGTTGATTGCTGGTTTACCCAGGGCGAGTGCCCTGGGCTAGGAGCTTCTGCCCCTTCAGGGCGTGTGGGGCATGGACTATATTTTTTACTAAATTACCATTTTCCCAAGAAACATGGGATTTTTCCCAGAAATGCCCCCGATTTTTCCCAAGAAAGCCCCGATTTTTCCCAAATACAGCAGTTTATCGGGAAAAGTGTGGGGGAAGCCTTGCAGGAAAATGAGGGTATTTTCTTGCCTTTTTGTTAATAATATGCGATTTTTTCTTGTTTTCCCTGCTGAGCATGTAGGCTTTTTATTTTTCCCAAGAAATGCCCGATTTTTCCCAAAATTGTGGGTTTTTCGGGGGAGTTGTGGGAAAGGGATTGTTTTGCCTTTGTTTTCGCAGTACTTTTGCAGCGTCGAAGAAACAAGACAACGCTGAAATGGTTTGGTGCTCTTGAAAACCTCTTCGTACATTATATAATATGTATACTCAGATTATGAGAGTGGTGCAGCAGGGCGAGACCTTCGCTGTGCAGAGTCAGAAAAGTGAGAACGGACAGATGATGAAATGCAACATCGTTCTCCAGGAGATGGGCGGCAAGTATGAGAACCAGTACGCTGCGGCAATGTTGGGCAATATGGCTCAGTGTAAGTATGCGGCTGGCGAGCTAGTGGCGGTAACGCTCCGGTTCACTACCCATGAGCACAATGGTCAGGTTTATCAGGATATCCTGGTTACGGACATTGAAAAAGTAAAAGGGTAAAAAAGTAAAAAGGTAAAAAGGGAGGCTTCGCTTGGAGACTTATTGCGGAGATTCTTAGTTATTTACTGAGTTGAAACTGAGGAGGATTTTCCATGGTAAAGCGCGCAACAATCCGGATGTTTCTTCTCCTAAAATTCAATTCAGATTATGGTTAAGAAAGTAAACAAGGTTCAGAACAATGCTCAGAATAATGTTCAGAACCAGCAGGTGAATAATAATGACTGCCAGCATGTGCAGTTGGGTGGAATGGCTTACTATGATGCTAAGCAGTATTTCCTCTTCAGTCCTCAGGAATCGGGGGTGAATAAGGTTCCTCGATTCCGTTCGATGGGCGTGGCTCAGCAAATGCCTGACGGAACGTTTGATTTCGTAGTGCAGCACCGCCTCAGAACTCAGTCGGAACTGATTAAGAAACTGGCGCATGGTCGTGTGAGCAAGACCAAGGACGGTGCTGTTCAGCTTACCTTGAAGGTGTTCTGTCATGAGGGAATCAACATCTCCCAAACGCTGGCTGTTGAGGCAGCTGAAGGTGCTGAGGCGGTAGTGGATTACCAACTGAAACATTAGGATTTTGTATTCAACTTAAAACGATAAGTAGAAACAGATAGATGAGTTGTTATTTAATAAAGGTGGAGAATGGGCACAAGGTTGCCCGCTCCATCACTTCGGAAGAGGAGTATAAGCAGCTGCGTGGAAGCAACGAGCAGAAGGCGAATCTGCGTCTGGCTCGTGCCGGAAACGATGCTGCGAAACGGAGACTGGTGCAGTTTAATTATTCCGGCCATTATCCGCAAGGGGTAGTGAAGGGAATGAAACTGCCAAGCGGTGCTTTCGGATTTGATATGGATGAGCCGGAGGCTTTTGCCAAGGCTGCCAAGCTACTGCTGAAGGAACCGGATAAGTACGGACTGCTGATGCTGGAACGCAGCGCACGACAAGGCGGTCATGCGGTGTTTGAACGCGAAAAGGGCAAGACGGTTCTGGAGAATCAGGTGAGAATTGCTACGATGCTCAAGTGTGAAATGGATACTTCGGCTCACGACATTAACCGGGTTTACTTCACTACTACATCGGATGGAGAAGATCTGCTCTTCCTTTCGCCACGGCTCTTCAAGGATGAATATGATGAGGCTGCTGTGGCTGCTGAAGGGAAAGTACTGGAAGAGCGTGAAAGATACGGACAGGAGGAACTGCCTGAAGGGGCGCACAAGGCAAACAAGCATTATGAGCCTTGGAAGGAAGAATTCAAGAAGGATT
>OGJV01001051.1_pt1 | contig 12924 bp, 9 predicted proteins | sample 1572271 | NCBI WGS metagenome assembly OGJV01 (sample SAMEA2582107, study PRJEB24529) | metagenome | biome: Human gut stool | place: China | collected 2011
CAATGTTCTGATGTCCTATCGTAAATGGGTCGAATGTACCCGTAAATATTCCTATTCTCATTTTACTTTGAACTTTGAGATTACTTTGAGATTCGAACTTTATTCAAACAGGTCGCCCTGCATGATGTTGCTTCCATACGGATTCCTGCCGAGATGATCATAGGCAAGCTTGGTGGCCATTCTGCCTCGTGGCGTACGCTTGATGAAGCCTTCCATGATGAGGAATGGCTCGTAAACCTCCTCTACGGTGCCGCCATCTTCGCCGATAGCCGTGGCAATGGTGCTTACGCCCACCGGACCTCCACGGAACTTGTCGATGATGGTGGTGAGAATCTTGTTGTCTATCTCGTCCAAGCCATACTGGTCGATGTTCAGTGCCTTGAGCGCCATCTGGGCAATCTCGTAAGTGATGGTTCCGTTGCCCTTCACCTGGGCGAAATCACGCACTCTTCGCAATAATGAGTTGGCAATACGAGGGGTTCCACGCGAACGGCGGGAGATTTCTACTGCCGCCTCATCTTCTATCGGCACCTGCAGGAGCATCGCACTTCGCTTGATAATCTTCTGAAGCGTCTCAGGGTCGTAGTATTCCAGATGCAGATTGATTCCGAAACGGGCACGGAGAGGAGCCGTGAGAAGACCGCTGCGGGTGGTGGCTCCCACGAGGGTAAACGGATTCAAATCTATCTGGATGCTTCGTGCCGAAGGCCCCTTGTCTATCATGATGTCGATGCGGTAATCCTCCATCGCCGAATAGAGATACTCCTCTACCACTGGCGAAAGGCGGTGGATTTCATCGATGAAGAGCACATCGTTAGGCTCCAAGGAGGTAAGGATTCCTGCCAGGTCGCCCGGCTTATCGAGCACAGGGCCTGATGTAATCTTGAAGCCCACACCCAGTTCGTTGGCGATGATGTTACTCAGGGTGGTCTTACCCAGTCCCGGAGGACCATGCAAGAGGGTATGGTCGAGCGGTTCGCCACGATACTTGGCAGCCTCTACGAAGACTTCGAGATTATCCACCACGCCATTCTGTCCGCTGAAGTCGGAGAACTTCAGTGGGCGCAGTGCTTTCTCGAATTCCTTTTCGGCAGGCGAAACCGTCTGTTGTCTTATATCAAAATCTTCGTTCATTCTATGACTATTATCGATAATATGGGTGCAAAGTTACACATTTGTTGCGGAATTAAAGAAGAAAAGCCGAATTATTTTGCCTCAGATTTTGCACAATCCAAGAAGATTCGTGCAGATTCGTAAGCTTAAACCAACAAAAATGTTGTAATTTGATATTTAATTATTAAATAATTTGTTTATTCGATAGAAAAGACGTACTTTTGCACCCAATATTGAAAGCGAGGAAAGAAAGAGGAGAGGAGAGAAAGAAGAGAGATTGTCAAAGACAATCATACAAGAGATTGCAAATAAGAGAGAAATATCAGGATTTTAAAAAGAAATAGAATTATGCTTAGATTTTTTCAAGGGCTCAGCAAGCTGCTGGCCAATTACACCTCTATTTTCGTAATAGGTGTAGCAGTATTCACATTCTTCTTCCCACATACCTTCGACTGGGTGCGCGGAACTACTCAAACCGTCATTCTCGGCATCATCATGCTCACCATGGGCTTGACCCTGACCACCAACGACTTCAAGATTCTGGCTCAGCGCCCGCTGGATGTCTTCATCGGCGCCTGCGCCCAGTTCATCATCATGCCGGGCGTGGCTTATACCCTGGTACATGTGTGGCATCTTGATCCAGCCCTGGCGCTCGGAATCCTGCTGGTGGGATGCTGTCCGGGCGGAGTATCAAGCAACATTATGAGTTATCTCTGCCATGGCGACGTGGCTTTCTCCGTAGGAATGACCTGTGCCTCCACCATTCTTGCGCCAGTGATGACTCCGCTGCTGATGAAGATTACGGCAGGCGAGATTATCCATGTAGATGCTGTGGGAATGTTCATCAACATTCTGATAGTTACGATTATCCCTGTGGCCATCGGCTGCGCTTTGAATTATATCTATGGCAAGAAGGATTGCTTCCCTACCATCCAGAGTCTGATGCCGGGCATCAGCGTAACCTGTCTGGCGATTATCGTGGGAGGTGTAATTTCTACGGTTCACGATGATTTGGTAGCTCGTGGCTTATCGCTTTTCCTCTGGACTTTTGCCGTGGTTTTCTGCCACAACACCCTGGGCTATCTGCTGGGTTGGCTTGCCGGAAAACTGGCGGGCTTCAATACAGCTAAGAAGCGCACCATCAGTATTGAGGTGGGAATGCAGAATGCCGGTCTTGCCACGGTTCTTGCGGGCAATTTCTTCGCCGCCCAGCCCCTCGCCGTATTGCCTTGCGCCATCAGCTGCGCCTGGCATAGCATTTCGGGCACCATCCTTGCCGGAATCTATCTGAAATGGGATCACATGCATGAGAAGAAGTAAATGAATTCGGAAAAAGATAAATACACAAAAAAGGTCGTGAAGTTCTATCAGAAACCTCACGACCTTTTCTTATCTCATTACCTCACGGGTTAACAGGTTAACAGTTAACAGCCGTTTTTTCTATAGTTACTTCCCCGTAGTCAGCAGCTGCACGGCTCGCTGAACAATCTCGTTCGTCTCGTTCCAAACCTGGAAATATTGACTCATATCCCAGATATCTCTTGCTACAAGGGCCTTCAACTGCAGGGCGAGGTATTTCTTCGTCTGAACCAATTCTGCCTCATCCTTCGGCTCTATCTTCTCTTTCTTGCCCTCAGCGATAATCGCATCGATGAGCGAAGACGGAACCTCATAGCTTGCCAGGAACTTGTTGAAATCCTTATACTGGCTCTTCAATTCCTTGCGATGCGCATCGATAAACTTCAGGCTGTGGTTGATGACGATGCTCTTGGCTGCCAGCTGACGGTGCATCTTGGTGTACTTGGTAGTATCCAATGGCACGAAATAATCGGGCATGATTCCACCGCCACCATACACCACACGGTGCTTGCGCAAAGTATAATACTTCAAGCTGTCGGAAAGATGGATGCTGTCCTGGTTGGTGAACTCGCCATGCTTGTAGCGATTGTCGAGATCCATCGCATAATCCAGTCTGTCTCCCTTCTTATAAGGCTTCTGGATGCATCTGCCGCTAGGCGTATAGTAATGGGCGATGGTGAGACGAATCTCGCTGCCATCATCGAAGGTGAGCGGACGCTGAACCAATCCCTTGCCGAAGGTTCTGCGACCTACCACTACTCCACGGTCCTGATCCTGGATGGCTCCGGAAACAATCTCTGCGGCAGAAGCTGTAAACTCATTGGTAAGCACTACCACCTTGCCCTTGCGCCATCTTCCGTTAGCCTGCGCCTTGTACTCCTGACGGGGAGCTGCACGACCACTGGTATAAACGATGAGATCGCCCTTCTGCAGGAACTCGTTGGCTATCTGAGCCGCTGCCTGAAGGTAGCCGCCGCCATTATCCTCAAGGTCGAAGATCAGGTCTTTCATTCCCACTTTCTTGAGCGAATCCATCGCCGTAGTCACCTCCTTGTAGCTGGTCAGCCCGAAGCTTCCCAATCGGATGTATCCGATTCCCGGACGAATCATATACGCCGCATCCATCGTGGTTACAGGAATCTTGTCACGCTTCACCTTGAAAGTAAGCTTGTCCTTGATGCCCCGGCGCACGATGGTAAGATTCACCATCGTGCCCTTAGGACCGCGAAGGCGTTTCATGATTTCCTCCTTGCTCATCTTCACGCCCGAAATAGCCGTATCATTCACCGCAACGATGCGGTCGCCGGCAATGATTCCCACCTTCTCGGAAGGACCATTCACTACGGGCTGGATGACGAGCAAGGTATCATCTACCATGTTAAACTGCACGCCGATGCCATCGAAACTGCCATTCAGCGGTTCATTCATCGCCTTGGTTTCCTTGGCTGTGGCATAAGAGGAATGAGGGTCGAGCTTTTCGAGCATGCCTCTGATGGCATCCTCCACGAGCTTGTTCTCATCCACACTATCCACATAGAGGTTGGTAATGGCGATTTCCGCCCTACCCAACTTCTCTATCGGGCTATTCTTGCCCATCTTAATGCGCAGCTGGGCACTGGCAGAAGTTACTGCCAGGAACGCCAGGAGCGCAAATAAAATTATCTTCTTCATTTCCTTAAACTTCGTTCTTCACTTTTCACTTATCCTAATCCAGCGGTGCAGAATCTTCCTCCGGAATATCCTCCTCTATCACCAGGTTATCGATGATGAAGTTCTGACGTTCCATCGTATTCTTACCCATATAATACTCCAGGAGTTTCTGCACCTGGTCGGTCTTGTGGAGCGTAACCTGCTCCAATCGCATATCCGGACCGATGAAGTGGGCAAACTCCTCTGGCGAAATCTCTCCCAATCCCTTGAATCGGGTGATTTCCGGGTCAGGACCAAGATTTCTGATGGCTTGCTGTCGCTCCTCATCGCTGTAACAGTAATGCGTGATGAAATCGCCCTTCTTCTCCTTAGGACCCAACTTGGCATCGGCATCAGCCACCGCCTGCTTGTTCTTGATCTTGGTTCGCTTGTTGCGCACTCGGAACAATGGAGTCTGAAGCACATACACGTGGCCCTTCTTGATGAGGTCAGGGAAGAACTGCAGGAAGAAGGTAATGATGAGCAATCGGATGTGCATTCCATCCACATCGGCATCGGTAGCCACAATCACCTTATTATATCTCAATCCGTCCAATCCGTCCTCGATGTCGAGGGCAGCCTGGAGCAGATTGAATTCCTCGTTCTCGTAAACCACCTTTTTGGTCAGACCATAGCAGTTTAACGGCTTGCCTCGCAGGGAGAATACCGCCTGAGTGTTCACGTCACGGCTCTTGGTAATGCTTCCGCTGGCAGAATCACCCTCGGTGATGAAGATGGAGCTTGCCTCCTTCAGCTCGTTCTTGGCATCGCTGAAGTGGATGCGGCAATCGCGCAACTTGCGGTTGTGAAGGTTCGCCTTCTTGGCACGCTCACGAGCCAGTTTGGTAACGCCAGCCATCGCCTTGCGCTCACGCTCACTCTCCTTGATCTTGTTCTCCAGAATCTCAGCCACATCCTTGTGGATATGGAGATAGTTATCTACTTCCTTCTTCAGGAAATCGCCCACATACTTATTGATGGTTTCGCCTCCGTTCGGAGACATTGTGGTACTTCCGAGCTTAATCTTCGTCTGACTCTCAAACACCGGCTCCTCTACGTTCAGTGCAATGGCAGCCACCAGTCCGTTTCGGATGTCGCCATACTCATACTTGCCGTAGAACTCCTTGATGGTTCTGGCGATATGCTCCTTGAAGGCACTCTGATGAGTACCGCCCTGGGTGGTATGCTGGCCGTTTACGAAGGAATAGTACTCCTCGCCATACTGATTGGTATGGGTAAAGGCTATCTCGATGTCTTCGCCCTTCATGTGGACAATCTCATAAAGACCCTCGTTGGTCATGTTATCGGTCAGGAGATCTTTCAAACCATGACGGCTGAGGATGCGGCGGCCATTGTGCATAATGGTAAGACCGGTGTTCAGATAAGTATAGTTACGGAGCATGGTTTCCACGAAATCATCGTGGAAAGAATAGTTCTTGAACAGGGTATTATCCGGTTCGAAGAAGATGAAGGTACCGTTCTCGTCCTCCGTATCTTCGGTAACATCGCTCTGCAGAATACCTTTCTCAAACTTCAGATGGCGCACCTTGCCGTCGCGGAACGACTTTACCTCGAAATGGGAGCTGAGGGCATTCACCGCCTTCACACCCACTCCGTTCAAGCCGACACTCTTCTTGAACGCCTTGCTGTCGTACTTACCACCGGTATTCAGCACGCTCACAGCCTCTACGAGCTTCCCCTGAGGAATACCACGACCATAGTCGCGCACGCTGACCCGCAGATGATCTTCGATATCAATCTCCAATCTGGATCCAGCTCCCATCTTGAACTCATCGATAGAGTTATCTACCACCTCTTTCAGAAGCACATAGATACCATCCTCCGGCAAGTTACCATCGCCCAGACGACCAATGTACATACCCGGACGGGTACGCACATGCTCCATATCGCTCAAGTGTCGGATATTGTCGTCGGTATATTCCACCGGCTGCTGCTCCTGTGGGGCTTTCAATTCATTATTATCTTCTGACATAAAATCCTCCTATGTTTTTAGGGGAGATCCCTTAATTCCTTATTTAATAATCTTCTTGTAGCATTTTCTGCGCTTGTGCATCACTGGGGTCAAAGCTCCCCACTGTCCCTGCACGCCCGCATTGGTTTCCAGCTCTACCTGGGTTTCACCCCATTCAATGCCGTACTTCTGGTACCAAGGAATCAGGTCGGCAAAGAGAAGCGCATTGGCTCCCTTGGCACGATATTCCGGAAGAATACCGATGAGGAGGAGGTCAACGATGTTGGTCTTGTGCTGCTTGATGGCTCTCAACACGTGGAACCATCCGAAAGGCAGCAATCTGCCTCGGCGGCACTTTCTCAGGGCATGAGCCAACGACGGCATGGTGATACCTACACCGATGAGCTTATGCTCTCCGTCCGTCCAGTCCTCGATACAGGTGATAAGGTTGAAGTCGAGGAAACCGAGATACGACTTGATAAGCTGATCTATCTGCTTTTGCGAGAGTTCTGAATATCCATAGAGATCCTTGTAGGTATCGTTGATGAGATCAAAGATTTTCTGTCCCATTCCGCCTTGGAAGACTTCCTTCTTGGTAAGCTTGCGCACATGCAGATTGTAGCGCTTCTCTATCATCATCGCTATCTTGGCGTACTTCTCCGGTATGGTATCAGGTACCATGATCTTGAACTCCACATACTTGTTATCTACCTCAAAACCCTCCAGGGCCTCGATGTGCTCCGGATAATAAGGGTAATTATAGATGGTAGGCATAGTACCCAGCTGATCGAAACCCCAGGTAAGCATTCCCTCAGGGTCCATATCGGTAAATCCAAGCGGACCTACCATATCCTCCATACCTTTCTCTTTACCATACTTTTCCACAGCATCCAAGAGAGCCTTCGAAACCTCACGGTCGTCGATGAAGTCAATCCATCCGAATCGGACGGATTTCTTTCCCCACTTATTGTTTGCCTTATGGTTGATGATAGCAGCAACGCGACCTGCCAGTTTTCCATCCTTATAGGCAAGATAATACTCTGCCTCGCAGAACTCGAACGCAGCGTTCTTATCCTTGCTCAGGGTATTCATTTCGTCGCTGAAAAGATTAGGCACATCGTATTCGTTGCCTTCGTAGAGGTCGTAGTGGAAGTCGATGAACGTCTTCAAATCCTTCTTGCTTTCGACCTTTTTAATTTCTATTAATGACATGATTTCAAACTAGTTTGCAATATTATAGGATGCAAAAATAGCAATATTTCGCCAAACGACCAAATATTGCTATCTTTATTTTCAGTTTTTTAGGGGTTCAAGAATGATTACGAGCCACAAAGTGGCTTATATCACCCGATTAGTGGTGGTTTTGGCGGACTACTCAAAACTCCCTATTGGCATGAGTAATCGTCTTACAGTTGTACAACAATACCAAATCCATTCAACTTCCTGTCTGATTTTCATTGATTTTTGCAACAAGTTCCTCTGGCATGAAGTCTTCCATCTTAGAAAAGGCAAACCATTTTTTACCTAAGTCCTTGATGGAGGCTCCCACATGATAAACCGTATCATCAATACAAAGAAAACGATCGTGGGAACGACGGAAGACAGAGATCTCTATCGGAGGATATTGGCTATTATGGCGATCAACATCAAGACGAAGCTGGCGACTTATCTGCTGAGTATAAATGATGGCAGAAACAGTATCTTCCCGCTTATCCAATAAAGTCAAAACCGATTCATCCACATAATTATCTATGAGGATGATACGTTGCTTAGCACTCTTTACGAGTTCTGACACAAAAGAATAAGCATCATAGATTTGGTTATCAAAGAAGATTCCTTGCTTCGGTTTATGCATACCTTCGTCCAAACGACGGAAAATTTCGTCTATACGATGGTCTTGTACTTCTTGATGAGCAAGAATCTCGGCCTGAACCTTATTAGACTCCAACTGATTAAATTCGATTGTTTCCAACCGTTGGAAAATCGCCGCATTATTCGCCATAAAATGGCGCATAGATACGAATGCTCGCATGATGCGGATGTTTACTTCAACAGCTGTCGATGACTTCAAGACTCCACTAAGCATAGCTACCCCTTGCTCTGTGAAAGCATAAGGCAGTTTTCTTACACCACCCCAACTTGATATCGCAATTTGCGACTTCAAGTTATCAAATTCATTTGGGGTCAATTGAAACATAAAGTCTTCAGGGAAACGTTCTATATTACGTTTTACCTGCTCATTCAACCTTCTTGTTTCTACTCCATACAGCTCAGCCAAGTCACGGTCAAGCATCACTTGTTGTCCTCTGATAACTCGTATCAGAGACTCCACTTTACTTTCTATAGGCAGTTGCTGTCCTTCCACCTGTTCCAATTCCTTCTCCTTTGCCATTTCCTTTAGATTTGAATATTTCGGCAAAGATACAACTATTATTGGAAACGTGCAAGGATTTTCTAGAATGTTTTTGTTTGAGGTGCCAAATTGGAACCTTAAACGATACAAAAGGATGAATTTAAAGTCTCAAATTGTGACCTTGTAGAAGTTTGGAAGTCGCTATTGCGACTTCCAAACACAAATGTTACTTAATAGCTATCTTTAAATCACTGCCCTTTATCTTGGCAATGATGATGCTTTCATTAGGCTTGGCAAAATGAAGGACACCTTGCACTGCCTTAGCTCTTCCGAGGTTCACGCCACCTACAGAATAAAAGGTTACCACCTCTCCATCATTTAATCCAGAAATGGTAATGTCGTTATCCGTCGTTACCATCACGCCCCTTGTCTTCACGAGATTGATATTATCGGTATCATCTCCACCCTCAGCATTGAGCCAATAGAGGGTTGCCTTCGCCGTTTCAGACTGAGTATATCCATCTGCTCGTGCATAACATTCTATATCATAGCAAGCTGACAAATCCACAGAACTACGCTCTACTAAAGTCTTTTCTGTTTTTGCATCAGCAACATTAAGGCTATAATAATAATTTGCTCCTTCAGTATCACTAACAAATTGTAGTTTACCGTCAGAATAAGAAATCCTCGGTGTAGAACATTGCTTTTCTTCCTCACCTTTATCTTCCAAAGCTTTTATCACATTGAAGTTTTTCCATACATCTGCTGTTTTATAAACATCAACAGATTTTTGAGGAACATACAATCGAACATACTCTATAAATGAATTCTTAAAACAATTAGCATCAACAACTGGTGGTGTTTCAGAATGACAATACACACTAGAAAGCTCTTTACATTCAGAAAAAGTATACTTTTCTAATTTTTGAACACTACTTCCCAAAGAAACTTCAGACAAAGCAGTACATTTACTAAAAACCTCTTGACCCAAAAAGACTACAGAATTAGGTATTACGATTGAAGTCAAAGATCCACAACGCCAAAAAGCCATATCCATAATCTTTTTTACAGAATTAGGAATTATTATATTTTTTAGAGATGTACACTCTGAAAAAGCTTGCTTTCCTATTAATTCAACAGAATTTGAAATTGCCACTGCCGAAAGGGAAGAACAACCTAAAAAAGCATAATTATCAATACAAGTAACCGAATTAGGGAGCGTTACAGAAGTAAGGGACTCATAGCCAATAAAAGCTCTTTCGCTTATAGTTTTAACGGTGTTAGGAACTACCAAATCTGTTATTAATTGATTATTTAGAAATAAACCTTTTGCATAATCTAATGGATTTCCTCCATTTTCCCCAAATTTTATTTCACACCAAGCACCAATATCATTTATAAACACTTTTGAAAGAGATCTACAATGCCAAAAAGCAGACTCACCTATGCTATTTACACTTTTTGGAATAGTAACAGATATAAGTGATGTACAATCTTCAAAAGTCAATCGAGCTATATTTTTCACTGAATTTGGTATTACAATTGAACTTAGTGAAGAGCAGCCATAAAAGGCAGCTTCACCTATAGACTCCACAGAATTAGGAATAGCAATGGAAGACAGAGAAGTACAACTCATAAAAGCCCTATTATCAATAATAGTTACCGTGGCTGGAATTACAACAGAAGTAAGAGAAGAACAGCCATCAAAAGCCCCTGCTCCAATTTTTGACACAGTCATCTCTTCATCGTTAATGATAATAGTAGAAGGAATTTTAATTTCTCCAGAATATTTTTTCTCACCATTTGTTACTTCTGCAATTTTAGCTTTTCTGACAACATTGTAATATATTCCATCCTTTTCTACATCATAAGCAAACAGCGATGTAGATAAAAAGATATTAACAAACAAAAATATCAGCAACAAAGTAAATCTTTTCTTCATAAATGAGTTACGAGTTTTTATATGCACATTTCTCGTATCGGCTATACAAAAATGGCGAATTCCCCAAACCATAAACCAAACTATCCATATACACGGCAATAATAAAAAACGTGAGAACTCTACCTGTTACTATGCTCAAGACTGTATTGAAAGTTACGAAGTTTCTACTCGTCAAAAACAAGCGTCAAGTAAACGCATTTATATTATGTCGCGATACCAAGCCCCTCGCTATCCTTCCCAACATAAAAGTTTCGAAAAGAGACACTACGTGTATTGATACAGCGAGAGTGATATCATTTGCAAAGGTAATGAAAAAAACGATTACTTGTATCTTTTTCATGGATTATTTTCCGCAGTTAAGATAAAAATAGATATTTGGGCGCACAAAGAAGACTTATTGCGCCCCAACATAATATTTCTCCGTTATCATCAGCACATGGCTTTCGTCGCTCAATGTGGTGGCAAAGATATAGGTTTCACCGCCATCCTTCAACTTCAGGCGCTTACGCAATTCTGCCACGGAAAGGGGGAAGTTGCGGGTGGCGATGTTCGCCTTGGTGATTCCAGACAGATGACACTTCAACTCCTTCTTATTGAAAGAAGAGATGGCGATGATGCGGAAACTTCTGCCAGGGAATGCTTCGATAGGTGCCTGGCTCACGAAAAGATGGCTGTTCTTGGAAAGCATCCTTGCATCATAACGATCGGAAAGAACACCGAAACAGCCGGCTTTCATCAACGACGCATTCGGCTCATAAAGATACTGCATCTCTTCAAGAACTGGCGGAGCTATTCTAACAGGAGAAGACTCCATATCCAACTCGTCGCAGACGAAGGATTGTGCATCATTGATGCAATAAATGCGGAGATTCCCGGCATGTTTTACTTCTCCATCTGCCGAAGAAGCCTCCATATCGCCCATATTTCGCGCTGACAGCACTAAAAGAAGTTCCTTGCACTCATTGTTCACGGAGATGATATGAACCTCTCTCACGTGGCTTAATTCGCTTACGGCACGGTGCCAGTCGAGCATCGGAGAGAGTTTGATGATAACGTAATCTGCCTTCGAAAGCATCTCTTCCTGCAAAACGGTGACATCGGGGGTGCAATCCTTTAAGGATACCACCTTGTTGCCCGCATCGTCTCTACGGGCAGGATCAATGAAGATTAACTTAAGACCAAGCTTGGTCTTAAGTAATGACAGAGGTTGGTCATAAGTGATGCCTAAAGAATCATCAGTTGATGCAGCATCATCTTTCTTTGGCAGAAAAGAATGAAGAACCTCAATTCCATCTCCATTCTTCACGATGGCGTTCTTCAAGCCCAAGCGCCCGAAGTTCTCCTTTGCCGCCTCGCAGAGATGAGCCTGACGCTCCACGTACATCGACTTCACTCCCAATCGGGCTGCGATATAAGAGAAATCTACTCCAAATCCACCTGTCAGGTCAACAAACTCTATTTCACTTTCAGCCTTCATCTCGGTTCCAGATGAAGAAGCCGGCAAACCGAGCAATCTCGCAGCCAATTCTGCCTTGTAAAGCGCAGTAGATTCAGAGGAGCATTGCTCCATAGAAATATGAGGAGGATAGATGATGCCTTCGAGACTTGCCCAACGAGGCAACTTGACACGAGCCATCTTTCGCCCGCGAATCTGATCGAGAGCGAAAGGCATATCTACTTCCGGATACTTGCTTCCGAGAAAAGCCAGCTGGCGGACATCTTCGTCCTGGTGCTGGCGAATAAAGTCTTGAGTAGCTTGGTTCATCATTTATGCTCTTTTTATATCTTTATGGAATGGTACTTTATATTTTTATAGCTTAATACTTCTGTTCTTTTAAACCTCTCACGACATAAGGAATATTGCCTGGCAATGGCAAAAAATTGCCCTCCTAAAGGGCAAAAAAATGCCATGGCAAGACAAAAATTGGAATGAGGCCTCCGCAGTAAAAAAGCCTACTCTCGTTTTCACTCTTCACTCTTCACCATTTAGCCTGAAACCCCGATAAACACTGGGGATTTGAGAGGTGAAGAGTGGCGCTGACTCTTCACCACTCTTCACCTCTCTTCACCTATAAATGTAAATCACTGACCCACAACGGAATAGCTACAGAACCGAAGAGCTCCAAAAGCTCCAGCCTTATAAAAAGGTGAAGGGTGGGTGAAGAGTCATTTCAACTCTTCACCCACCCAACTACCTATCCTTCAACCACTTACACCCAAAAGGTGAAGAGTGAAGAGTTTTTGAGAAAATTCTCTCGCATTCGTTCGAATGCTTCGTTCGAATGCGAAGAGAAAAATCCAGTGTCTTAAGAGATACGATGGATTAGTCAGCCAACTTAGCCTTCAAGAACTCACGGTTCAAGCGGGCGATGTTAGCGATAGACTCGTTCTTAGGACAAACAGCCTCGCAAGCACGAGTGTTTGTACAGTTACCGAATCCGAGCTCATCCATACGTGCAATCATCTTCTTAGCACGGGCAGCAGCCTCTACACGAC
>OGJV01001059.1_pt1 | contig 12817 bp, 10 predicted proteins | sample 1572271 | NCBI WGS metagenome assembly OGJV01 (sample SAMEA2582107, study PRJEB24529) | metagenome | biome: Human gut stool | place: China | collected 2011
GATCGGTGGTGGTGACGACGATCACGCTGTCGGCGATGGCGGTGGCTAACTGGAAGCCCTCGCCCAATCCCGCCGGCGCGTCGATCAGGCAGTAGTCGTACTGCTGGCGGATGGCCTGTCCCAGCGCCTGCATGGCGGTCTGGGAGAACCGCGCCCCCACAGGAGCCAGCGGCGCGGCCAGCAGCGACAGCTTGGGGTATTTCCGGTGCCGGACGGCGGCTTCCTCCAGGGTACATCGGCCCTCCAGCACGTCGGAGAAGTCCATGGCGGCGCTGTCGGATAGACCCAGCGCCAGATCCAGATTCCGCAGCGTAATGTCGCAGTCCAGCGCCAGCGTTTCGTAGCCCATGGCGGCCAGCGACAGTCCCACGCAGGCGGTGAAGGAGGTCTTGCCTGTGCCGCCCTTACCGGACGCCACAGCGATGATCTTGCCCATGGCGGTTCTCCTTTCTTGAGATTGGCGAAAAATCTTTGATTTTTCTGCCAAAAGGCTTGCACCCCGGTGCGCTCGTAATGTTGGAACTTAGGCTCAAAATTCCACACTTGCGGGCTGAGAGGTGTTTTTTGTCACGCACATGTCGCGACAAAAAACGATTTCAATTTATTTCGCGCCGTGCGCGGCGCGAAAATCTGCGATGTATTTTGGCGTGATTTGCGGGAGTTACTTCTTTTTTGCTTTGGGGGTGGGAGAGAGTTCGTTGAGCAGGGTGAAGCCTAAGATCAGGGCGCCGCCGATGACCTGCATTGCGGTCATGCTCTCGCCGAGCAGGGTGACGGAGACGAGGACGGCGACGAGGGGGTCGATGTAGCTTAAAATCGCGGCCTCCTGTCCGGGCAGCTCCTTGAGCGACGAGAAGTACAGGCAATACGTGATGCCCGTGTGGACAAGGCCGACGATGAGAAGGTTCCCCCAGCCGACGGCGTTCAGCGAGCTGAGTGTGATGCCATTTGTCGAGAGCACGTAGGGGATGAGTACGACGATGGCGGACAAAAACTGCAAAAACGTGCGGTGGATGCCCTCGACCTGATGGATGGACTTGTTGAGCAGGATGACGGTCGCGTAAAACACCGCCGCGCCGAGGCCGAAGAGAATGCCCTTGAGGTCATCCGACCCGCGCGTGTCGCCAATGCCGGTGATGAGCACAAGGCCGAGCGTGGACATCACAAAGCAGAGAAATTTCTTCCCTGTCAGCTTTTCATGGAAGAGGATGGGGCAGACGAGCGTGACGATGACGGGCGCGAAGTAATAGCTCAGTGTGGCGACGGAAACGCTCGTATAGCGGTAGGCCTCAAATAAAAGGATCCAGTTGACGCCCATCGCCGCACCGGAGAGAAGCAGCAGCGGCACCTCCTTTTTGATGCGCGCGAAGGGGATCTTCTGCCTGCTGACAAGTAAGTATACGCCGATCAGCAGCGCGGCCAGCACGGCGCGGTACAGCGCCAGCTCGCCGGACGAGACGGGAATATTGCGCACAAAAGGCCCCAGCGTGCCGAAGACGGTCATCGACATAATGAGCATGAGACGGGGGTCGGCCTTTTTCATAAAAATTCCTCGCGATCTGACAGAACATGCAAATGGTAGTTGCCGACTATCATAGCACGCGGACTTCCCGCCGTCAATCGGGAAAGTAAAAAGAGAGGGGCCGCCCAAAAGAAAACCTTTCGGACGGCCCGGAGGAGAGAGATGGGAGCGCTAACGCGTCAATACGCGGAGCAAAACAGCAAATTCGCCAAGCCCGAACACAGACAGAAACGCCACGCCGCGCAGCTGCGGCTTTTTGACGTGGAGCGGCGTGATGTACAGTACGCCAAGCAGGAACAGCCCCAGCGCGTAAACGACCGCGCAGTTCAGGGCAAAGCGCAGCGAGAGCAGGTAGAAAAGCGGCACGAGCACGGCGCTCGCCGTGACCGGCACGCCGAGGTAGTAGGCGCGGTGCTCGCTTGTGCGGTCCTGCCGCTCCTCCTCCGTCACGTTGAAGTAGGCGAGGCGGATGAGCGCGCAGAGCGCGAAAAACGACATCGTCGCAAGGAACCAGAGTCTATCGCAGTCCATGCTCCAGCCGATGGCGGCGGGCAGCACGCCGAAGCACACGAGGTCGTTGAGCGAGTCGATCTGGATACCGAAGCGCTTTTCCTGTTCGGTGCGGTCCTTTTTCGTGCGGGCGATGCGCCCGTCGAAGGCATCGAGCAGCCCCGCGAGCATCAGGCACAGCATGGCGTCGAGAGGCTCGTTTTGCGCGGCGGAATAGAGGCCGCCAAGCCCCAGCAGCAGCGAGAGATAGGTTGCGATCACGGTGTAGTCGTAAACTCCGATCATAAAAAACCGTCCGATCCTTTTGGATTGCAGCACCATTATACCAGACGGCGGCGGAGAAGTATCGCTAAAATGCTGACAAGGTTATTGGCTGTGGTGTGAACGCTCGATGACGCGCGCAAAGCGCGCTTCGTCGTAGATGACCGGCACGGGGTAGACGGGGTTCGCCTCCTGCGCGGCCCAGGTGGCCATGAGGGGAATGTCCTCTTTGCGGATGCAGTTGAAGTGGTCGGGGATGCCCATGCGGACGTTCATCGCGCGGATTTCGGCAATAAACGCCTTGGCGAGAGATTCTTCGCTCTCGCCCTTGAGGCCGACAAGTGCAGCAAGACGGGCAAGGCACGGACAGGCCGCTTTGCCGTAGTCTTCGAGCACGAGAGGGAGAAGCACCGCATTCGCAAGGCCGTGGGATACGCCGTAGAGCCCGCCGAGCGTGTGCGCGATGGCGTGCACATTGCCGACGCTTGCGCGCGTGAACGCCGCGCCTGCGTCGAGCGAGGCCTGCAGCATCGCCGCGCGATCGGGGAGCGACGTGCCGTCGCGGTACGCGCGCTCCAAATGCGTGAAGATGGTCACGACGGCATGTTCCGCGAGCAGGCGCGTCTGCTTCGTGTTGTAAAAGCGGCTCAGGTACGCCTCGACCGCGTGCGTCAGCGCATCCATGCCGGTCTCCGCCGTGATGTGTGGAGGCAGGCCGACGGTCAGCGCGGGGTCTAAGATCGCGTAGCGCGGAATGAGGCAGAGGTCGGAGATCGCATACTTGTGGTGGTCACTGCCGGTGACAACGGCGGCGATGGTCGTCTCTGACCCCGTGCCCGCCGTCGTGGGCACGGCGATGAGCGGCGGAATGCGGCGGCGGACCTTTAAGAGTCCCGCAAGCTGCGAAAGCGGCCTGTCCGGCCGCGCGAGGCGCGCCGCGGCGGCCTTGGCTGCGTCCATCGGCGAGCCGCCGCCGATGACGAGAAAGCAGTCGCAGCTATCAATCTTGTACTGCGCGGCGATCTTTTCGACCGTCTCGACCGACGGATTCGGCTCGACCGAGGAGAAGATGGAGAGCAGGATGTCCTGCTCGTCAAGTTTTTCCTGCAAGGCGCGGAAGTGCTCGTCCGCGCACTGGCGGCGGCTCGCGATGACGAACGGGCGGCGCAGGCCGTTTTCGCGCAGAATGTCTGCGGCGCGCAGTAAACTCCCCTCGCCTGAAAAGACCTCCGGCGTGCGCCAGGGGAGAAAGCGCGCGCCGACGGCAAAGCAGCACTGAAACGCGCGGCAGAAAAACGTGCTTAGCATGTGTCCGTCCTCATTTCTTTCAGGAATGCACTCAGTATACCACGGAAAAACGCGCAAAAAAAGGGCCGCGCATTGGCCGACTCCGCATAAGAAAACATGCGCCGTAAAAGGCAAATTTTGCACGGACTCCTTCGTTGCGCCGTCTTGCCATGCGTCAGCATGCCCGCACCGTCGCGCCTCAGCTCCGCACAAAATTTGCTCTTTTTCGGTGCAAAGCAGTTTTGCCAATGAATTTTTGAGATGAAATCAGCTGAAAAAATCTCCCCATACTGGCGTATGGGGAGATTTTTTCGGTTGTATTTCAGCCAAAAAGGCGCAGGCAAAACCGCATGTTTTCTTATGTGGAGTCGGCCTTCGCGCAGCCCTTCTATATGCTTTCTGAACGGCTTACTCCTCGTCGTCCTCGGTCTCAATGATGCCGTAGCCGCCGTTGTTGCGGCGATAAACGACGCAGATCGCATCGCCAAAATCGGTGTTGCGGAAGACGAAGAAGCTGTGGCCCAGCAGGTTCATCTGCAAAATGGCCTCCTCCACGCTCATGGGCTTGACGGTGAAGCGCTTGGTGCGCACGATGTCGAACGTGCCCTCCTCGTGGGCTTCGAACTCCTCGGGCAGCTCCGGCATCACAGCCTCGGCGCGCAGGTTCTTGGCAAGGCGGGTCTTGTTCTTGCGGATCTTGCGCTCGATCTGGGCCGTGGCCTCGTCGATCGCGCCGCGCATGTCGCCGTCCGGGTCCTCACATACCGCGCGGAACAGCGTGCCGTTGGCGCCGCGGAGCATGATCTCGGCGACACAGCGGTTCTTCTTCTCGACGGAGAAGGTGACAGAAGCCTCGGGCTCCTCCTTGAAAAACTTCTCGAGCTTGCCGACCTTTTTCTCGGCATAGGCCTTGACGGAATCGTTCAGGGAGACTTTTTTGCAGGTGTAGGTGAATTTCATAGTGTTGGCTCCTTTCGTTGGTGAGGAAGGAAAGAGAGGGCGAAGGGCTCTTCTGTTTCCTTTTCTACATCATAGCACAAATGAACGAAAATTTCAAATGAACGATATATGAATTGAGCATTCTTGTACATATTGACAAAATATAAGGCACACGACGCGAATTGACAAAAGGCGGCAGAATGCGGCAAAAGCTCCCATTGACGTTTCGGCGGACGGGCGGTATCATAAGCCTCGGAAGCTTTCCAATATCCCACCCATTTGAGCCGCGGGCCATCTTGGCCGGCGGCTCCTTTTTATTTCACGCAAGAAAAAAGCGCCCTCAACGGGCGCTTCAATAATGTTCTCTTTTTAGTTGCTGACGTCATAGAATGTCTTTTCTCCCGGCGTTACGTAGCCGAGCTGATCGCGGGCAAGCTCCTGCAAAAACTCAGGGTCGTCGGCCTTTTCGAGTGCCGAGGCGAGCGCGTCGTTCTCCTGCTTGGCAGCGTCAAGATCGCTCTGCAGCGCGGTGAGCTGGCTGCGCGCGTCGTCGATCTGGCTCCGCAGATGAATGAGCTGCACCCCTACCAGTGCGATCAGAATTGCGATGACGAGCATCGTGAGAAGGCTGGTGCGCTTTTTGCTTTTTTTGGCCTGCTCTGTCATGCCGATGAGCCTCCTTTTTCCTTGCGCGGCGCAGCGAATAACGGGCGCGGCGCTCATACGACTTTATTATAAGCCGGTTTCTGGAAAAAAGAAAGTATCTTTTGCAAAGTTTGGCAAGTTTACCATAAACTTTTTGGAGCCACCGCAGCGGCGCCGCCGCTAATCGCGCAAAGGAGAACAGCACCTCCGCCCAGAAGGCCCATAGCGGACGGAAAAGCCGTGCGCAGAGCGTGAAGTAGCTCACCGCGCCAAAAAACGCCGAGCAAAGCATATAGAGCCGCAGCTCGCCCCCGCCGATGCGCAGCGCGAAGAGAAACGTCAGCAGCGCGAACGCCGCGCAGTAGAGGAGATCGAGTGCGCTTGTAAAGCGCCGCTTCGTCGCCCGCCGCAGCCGCACGGCGCGCAGCAGGTCATAGAGGAGAGAAAGGATGAAGCCGAGCAGGAGCGAGGCGAGAAAGCACCGCGCCTGCTCGGAGAGCGACACGCCCACGGTGCCTCAACCCCCGAACAGGCGAGAGAGCAGGCCGCCGCGGCTTGACGGCGCATCCTCAAAGGCGATGGCGTCGATGCGTCCGTCGACATGCAGCTCGCCGCCGTCGAGGCTCAGCTTGCCGATGTGCAGGCTGTCGCCCGTGACAACGAGCACGCCGAGCGACGTGTTCATCACGATCTCGGTCTCATCGAAGCGGTCGACATCCTCTACGCCGGAGACCGTCAGGCTCTCGCGGCCGGATAATTCGATGCGCTGGGGAGAAGCGGGGGAAGTGTCGTAAGTCATAGTCAGAACCCGTCCTTTCGCTTTGGGCGCAAAGAAAGCGCCCTCCATACGATAACGTATGAAGGGCGCACCCCAAATAGTACGGTTTACTGTGCGTTCACTTCGCGGTAGAGGAGCGAGGCCTCGCTCTTGCCGGCGGTCTCGGATACATCGAGCACCTCGACCGCGAGCACGCGCTCGCCGAAGTGCAGCGCGATCACGTCGCCGGCCTTCACGTCGTACGACGCGCGGGCGACCTTGCCGTTGACGGTCACGCGGCCGCCGTCGCAGGCTTCGTTGGCCACGGTGCGGCGCTTGATAAGGCGCGAGACCTTGAGATATTTGTCAAGACGCATGGAATTCGTCTCCTTTTCGGAAAAGTGCGGGATCAAAGGGACTCCACCAACTCAAACGGCGGCGCATCGCGCCGCCGTTTTGATGATGAAAGAGCTTGACTGGGGAATTACTCCGCAACAGCGTCCTTGAACGCCTTACCAGCCTTGAAGGTCGGGACCTTGGAAGCGGCGATGGTGATGCTCTCCTTGGTCTTGGGGTTGCGGCCGGTGCGCTCAGCGCGGTGCTTGGTCTCGAAAGAGCCGAAGCCGACGAGCTGGACCTTCTCGTCGTTCTTCAGAGAGTCGATAATGGTGTCGAGGGCAGCGTTGATCACAACCTCGGACTCCTTCTTGGAAATGCTGGCTTTTTCCGCCACGGCAGCAATGAGTTCAGTCTTGTTCATCGTTTGATCCTCCTGAATAGTGTCCGGAGACGGGGCCTCCGGGGTGTATATGAGCAAAAAGCGTTGCCGCTTTTGGTCATCTGAGTTGTTCCTTGGCGTTGTTCCACAGCGCCATCAGCTCATCGAGCGGGAGAGCGGACATATCCTCGCCGCGCGCATTCACCGTCTCTTCCACCTTGCGGAAGCGCGCGATGAATTTTTCACAGGTCTTTGAAAGCGCCGCCTCGGGGTCGACGCCGCAGAAGCGGCCGACCTTGACGGCGGCAAACAGCACGTCGCCGAGCTCTTCTTCAAAATTCGTGCCGCTTTCGACGGCGGAGCGCAGCTCCTGCGTCTCCTCGTCGAGCTTGTCGAGCGCGCCGGAGACATCGGGGAATTCAAAGCCCGCCTTCGCGGCCTTGCTCTGCAGCTTGTCCGCCCGCCAGAGGGCGGGGAGTGAACGGGCGACGGAATCCATCGCGTCGGCCGTGGTGCGCTGGCCCTTTTCCTGCCGCTTGAGCTTGTCCCAGTTGACGAGCACCTGCTCGCTGTCGTCCGCCCGCGTGTTCGAAAACACGTGCGGGTGGCGGAAGATGAGCTTTCGCACCACGTGGTCGGTCACATCGTCGGTCGTGAAGCGGCCGGCTTCCTCTTCCATGTGGATGTTGAAGAGCACCTGCATCAGCACATCGCCGAGTTCTTCTTTCATCAGCTCGGGATCGTCGAGGTCAAAGGCCTCGGCGGCCTCATAGGCTTCCTCTAAAAAGTTGCGGCGGTTCGACTCGTGCGTCTGCTCGCGGTCCCACGGGCATCCGCCCGGCGCGCGCAGAATGCGCAGGATGTCAACAAGGTCGTCATATGTGTAGACAGCTTTCTCAGGATAATTTATCATATATTCCCTCTCATTGCAAGGTGTTTTGCGCAATTTCCCTGATTTTTCAGGGGTTTTCAGCGCACGTGCAGGATGCGGGCGAGCTTTTCGCCCTTGGGCAGCAGCGCGAGGTCGTCGCGCGTGACGATCCGCAGTGCGAGGACAAGCGCGACGTACACGATGACTGCCAGCACGACCGCAAGGCCGACGTTCACGATCTGCGTCGTGGTCGCGCCGCCAAGCGCGATATGGGCGGCGAAGAAGCGATAGGAGAATCTGGCGCACACGGCCATCACGAGCGACGCGACGAGGGGCTTGGCAAAGACCTTGAAGTAATTCGGCTTATCCTCCATCGTGCGGTAGACGAAAAAGAGGTTGAGCGACGATACGATCACAAAGCACACGAGTGTGCCGAAGGGAGCGGCGTGGATGTTGATGGACGGCACGGCGGTGAGGTTGTAGTTGAAGATGATCTTCACCACGCCGCCGATGAGCATCGTGAAAACGGGCACATGCACGCGGCCGTAGGACTGCAGGATAGAGTTTGAAATGAGCATCAGGCAGACGAACATGCTCGCGATGCCGAGCACGGCTAAAAGCGAGCCGCCGAGCTCGCTGTCATAGCGCGGGTAGCAGAGCTTCATAATGGGCTCGGCCAGCGCCCAGAGGCCAAGGCCCATCGGGAAGGCCATCAGACCCGTGACGCGCAGCGATGAGTTGATGACGCGGGACGTGTGCACGCGGTCGTTGCGCGCAAGGGAGGCCGACACCGTCGGGATGACGGAGATGGTCAGCGCCGTCATCATCGACGACGGCAGGTTGTAGAGGTTCATGCCCGAGGAATACGTGCCGTAGAGGTGGCGCGTCTCCTTGAGCGTGTAGCCCAGCGCGTTCTGGAGCTGGCCCTGCACAAGCGACGTGTCGATCAGCGTGATGATCGACACCATCGAGGCCGACAGCGTGATGGGGATGGCGATCGAGAGCAGGCGCTTCAAGATCGCGCCGGAGGCATCCGGCGTGTCTGTGCCCGGGGTGCGCGGGCGGTGGCGCAAGTAGTCGATGAGCATGTAGACGAGCGCGAGCACCGAGCCGACCGTCACGCCGACGATGGCCGCGGCCGCGGCGATGTAGTCCTCGTACCCAAGGCTCACGACGTACATCGAAAGGCCAAGGCCGATGAAGAGCTTGCTGACCGCCTCGATGATCTGCGAGACGGCGGTCGGCGTCATACGGAAGCTGCCCTGTGCAAAGCCGCGGAACGCGGCAAGGCAGCCGACGCACACAACGCCCGGGGCAAGCGCCTTGATGCCGTAGGCGGCGTTCGGGTTATTGAGAAGCGCCGCGCACTTCTCGTTGCCGAACCACATGATGACAAACGACAGGACACCGAGCGTTAAAAACGCGGCGAACGACACCTTGAGCACGCGCCGCGCCTGACGCTCGCGCCCGAGCGTCTTCGCCTCCGAGATCATCTTCGAGAGCGCCACGGGAAGTCCCGCGGTCGAGATGGTCAGAAGCACGGCATAGATGTTGTAGGCGTTGTTGAAGTCGGCGTTGCCCGTCTCGCCCAGAATGTTCGCGAGCGGGATCTTGAAGAGCGCGCCGATGATCTTCACGATGACGACGCCGGCGGCCAACACCGCCGCGCCGCCGAAAAAGGACTGTTTCTTTTCCGTAGCCATTAAAATTTCGACCTTTTCCTTTTCGCTGAAATAAACTGTTTTACAGCCGCTCAAGGCAGCCGAGGATGAGCGAGGAGAAATGTGGGGCCGACTGCTCGGCCATCTCGTTGACCTCCTCGCCGGAGAGCGGCTGGGGCAGCACGCCCGCGGCCATGTTGGCGCACAGCGTCACGCCGAGGATCTCATACCCGCAGTGCGCGGCGGCGATGGCCTCCGGCACGGTGGACATGCCCACGGCGTCCGCACCGAGCACGCGCGCGGCGCGCACCTCGGCGGGGGTTTCGAACTGCGGGCCGGGGAAGTACATGTAGACGCCCTCGCGCAGCGTGAGGTCCTGCTCCCTGGCGACTTCCTTGGCAAGCTCGCGCAGGCGGGGGGAGTAGACGTTGGACATATCGGGGAAGCGCGTGCCGAACTCGTCGATGTTCGGCCCCCAGAGCGGGCCAAAGTCGAAAAGCTTGATGTGATCGGAAATGAGCATCAGGTCGCCTGCTTGGTAATCGGTGTTCACCGCGCCCGCGGCGTTCGTCACGATCATCGTCTTTGCGCCGAGTAAGCGGATGACGCGGCAGGCGTAGGCGGCGTCCTCCATCGTGTAGCCCTCGTAGCAGTGCATGCGGCCCTGCATGACCGCCACGCGCTTGCCGCGCAGCTCGCCGAAAACAAAGCGGCCCTCGTGTCCCGGCGCGGTGGACGCGCGGAAGTGCGGGATGTCCGCATAGCTCACGCAGGTGCGCGCCTCGACGCGGTCGCCGAGAAAGCCCAGGCCGCTGCCGAGCACCAGCAGTACCTCGGGACGGAAATCGCCGAGGTGAGACGCGATCATATCCGCGCTCTCGCAGTAATCATCATAGGTGAAGTGCGGCTTGACCGCGTCGGCGGTAAAGAAATCACTCTTATTCATCGTTATTCTCCTTGTTCGGCGTAAAAGCGGGCGAAGTCCATCAGGTTCGCGCGTCGCTTTTCGGGCCGGTCGATGTATTCACGCGGGTATTTGGCGTTGAACGCGCGGCGGATCTGCCCGCCGCCGACCATCTTGGTCGAGCCGCCCGCGCCGAGGGAGAGGATGGAGTGCAGCTCCTCCATGATGTAGATGTTGTAAAGGCCCTCGCCGCCGGGGCGCGTCCAGCCGACGTTTTCAAAGCTGCCGGACATGTACTTCTGGCGGTAGAGATAATAGGGGGCAAAACCATGTTTACGCAGCGTGGGGTCGGCATAGTCCAGCATTTGCGCGACCTCGTCCGCGCCGGGGATGCGGCTGCCTTCGAGCATGATGCGGCTGCCCTTTTTGAGAGACAGCGTGTGCACCGTGATGTTGTCCGCGCCCATCGAGATGACCTCATCGAGACTCCTTGCAAAGCCCTCGGGCGTGTCCTCGGGCAGACCTGCGATGAGGTCCATGTTGACGTGCGGGAAGCCCGCGGCGCGCACCTGCTCCATCGCGCGGCGGATGTCGTCCGCCGTGTGGCGGCGCCCGATGGCCGCGAGGACGTTGTCCTCCATCGTTTGGGGGTTGATGGAAACGCGCGTGGTGTTGTGCGCGCGCAGCACGCGCAGCTTTTCTTCGTCGATCGTGTCAGGGCGGCCCGCCTCGATCGTCAGCTCGGCGAGACCGTTAAAGTCAAAATTCTGCTCCAATTTCGTGAGCAGGCGGTCCATCTGGTCGGCGGTCAGCGTGGTTGGCGTGCCGCCGCCCATGTAGAACGACTTGACGTTCAGCCCCAAATCGCGCACAAGCTGCCCCGCCGCGGTGATCTCGTCGAAAAGCGCCTCTAAATACGGCTCGACGAGCGAGAACGACTTTTCGACGCTCTGCGCCACAAAGCTGCAATACGCGCACCGCGTCGGGCAGAACGGGATACCGGCATAGAGCGAGATATCGTTCGGCTCCAGCTCCGCCGCGGCGCGGATGCCGGCGTCTGCCGCCTCAATGGCGAGGCGGGCGCGCGCGGGCGTGACGCAGTAGAGCTCCTGCAATTCCTTTTCCGCACGTTTTTTGCCGCCCTCGCGGATGAGCGAGAGCGCGACCTTGCTGGGCCGCACGCCGGTCAGGCTCCCCCACGCGGGGGAGATGCCGAGCAGGTCCTTCGCCGCGCCGAAAAAGCTGATGCCGACGGCGTGACGGCGCTGTCCTTCTTTTTCATACTCCGTGCCGGAGAGGGGATAGTCGTAGCTGTGGGCGGCGGACTTGCCGTCCACGCCCAGCTCCGTCGTCACCTGCACGCGCTCGTCCTCTTCGGTGAGCGTCACGCGCGCCCAGCGCGTGTCGGCGGTTTTGTCGACCGTGCCGTAAACGGGCTTTTCGCCTGGGAAGAGCGTGAGTAAGCTCTGCTCCAGCGCGTATTTTTCATCATGCCCAATGAGCTCAAGTTTCATGTGGTTTCTTGTCCTTTATCGCAGCGCATGGCGCAGATACGGGTTCATCGCCTTTTCACGCGCGAGCGTTGTGGAATTCATGTGGCCGGGGTAAACAGTGTAGTCGCCTTCGATCTGGGCGAGACGGCGCAGCGAGGCGAGCATCTGCGCGTCGTTGCCGCCGGGGAGGTCGGTGCGGCCCATCGAGCCTGCAAAGAGCGTGTCGCCGGGGAACATCGCGTCGCCGGCCAGCAGCGTCACGCCGCCGAGCGTATGGCCCGGCGTGGCGAGCACCTTGATCGACAGCGAGCAGAGCGGCAGCGTATCGCCCTCGCCATAGTATTTGAGATCGGGGACGAGGTCGGCCATCGGGTAGTGGTAGATGCCGGTGGAGTGGGCGTCCGCCTCGCCGATGTAGACGGGCACGTCCGGCAGCGCCTTTTTGAGCGCAGGCACGGCGAGCGTGTGGTCGCGGTGTCCGTGGGTCAGCAGAATATATTTGAGCGTGACGCCCTCGCTTTTGACGAGCGCGAGCAGTTTTTCCGCCTCGTCGCCCGGGTCGATGAGCGCGGCGGACTTCGTTTCCTCGTCGATGAGCAGGTAGCAATTCGTCTGCAGGGAGCCGACGACAGTGGTGATGACTTTCATGAAGAAATAACCCCTTTCTTTACTGCTTTTTCGGTGCGTCTAAGTCGGCGGAGTCCACGATCAGCGTGAACGGCCCGTCGTTGAGCGATTCGACCTCCATGTAGGCGCCGAATTCGCCGGTTTCAACATGGTAGCCCTTTTCGCGGCAGATGGCCACGAACTTTTCATACATCGGGACGGCGATCTCAGGCCGCGCGGCGCTTAAAAATTCGGGACGGCGGCCCTTGCGGCAGTTGCCGTAGAGCGTGAACTGCGAGACGATAAGAAGCTCGCCGCCAACATCGTCGAGGGAGAGGTTGATCTTGTCGTTCTCGTCGTCAAAAATGCGCAGCGAGCAGAGCTTGTCCGCCATCTTGCGGCATTTTTCTTCCGTGTCGTCAGGCGCAACGCCCAGCAGGATCAAAAAGCCCCTGCCGATCTTGCCCTTGAGCTCTCCGTCGATCGTAACGGAGGCGTGTTTAACCTTAGTCAATACTGCTCGCATGATGATTCCTTTCTATGCCCCAAAGGGGCGGCGTTTTGGTCCCCACTGCCGTGGGGAGCGCGGGTCAAAGGGGGTATTCTCTTCTCGAAGAGAATACCCCCTTTGTATCCCCCAGAG
>OGJV01001062.1_pt1 | contig 12804 bp, 18 predicted proteins | sample 1572271 | NCBI WGS metagenome assembly OGJV01 (sample SAMEA2582107, study PRJEB24529) | metagenome | biome: Human gut stool | place: China | collected 2011
CCGAGACTGAGTGAATTAACAAAATGTTGAACTATTAAATACATATAGATTATGGAACAGAATGATTATAGAGGCTTTTGTATGGAGGAGCAACCTCAATACAAAGCTTACAATAATGGCTACGAGAACTTGACTGTAGTAGAGTTGATTTCTTTGATATTGGGTACCGGTACCCAGAAGAACGTGGAACAGGCTAGACAGATTTATAACATAATGGAGCAAAGTCTTCACAAGCTTGGCAGAAGCAGAAAGGAAGAAATAACAGTTGTGCAGGGGGTAGGAGATAGTAAGGCTAACGCTCTTTATGCTGCGATTGAATTGGGAAAACGTTATCAGTTGGAACGTTGTGGTACTAATCCGGATTTGGGCAGTAGTATTAGTATTTATAACTATCTTCACCCAAAGATAGGGAATTTAGACCATGAGGAAGTTCATCTTTTATTGATGAATCAGTCTTTTAATCTTATCAAAGACATTACAATTAGTGTTGGCGGTATTAGTGAAGCTGCTGTTGATGTTCGGATTATCATAAAGGAAGCGGTATTGAATAATGCTACAATAATAGCAGTGGCTCATAATCATCCTTCTAATAGTTGCCATCCAAGCAAAGCTGATGATATGTTGACTTTTAATATAAAAAAGGCATGTGAACTCATGAGATTGTTCTTTATGGATCATGTTGTTATTTGTGATGGAAACTATTATTCGTATCACGATAAAGGTCGGTTGTAATAATTATCCCAATTAATTTATATAGTTATGGCTAAAATGAAAAAATTAAATATTGAGGATGGGCAGAGATTTAATATCTCTCGCCTTCCTAATTTCCACAAAAGTGGAAGTGTAAAGGGTATGAAGAAACTCTATTATGGTAAAAATGCTCTGTTGGTTAAGTGTGGAGATTTATATATAATTGCACAACAGAACCAGCGATTTATAAACAAGAAAAATGATTAGGTTATGATTATAATATATATTGCAGTGTTATGCTTTGGGCTAGTAATGGCGGTTTGGGGTGGCTATTGTGTTATTAAACAAAATAAATATCACTTCTATGGGGCTATAGTGGGTATATACGGAAGTGCAATTATAGGCATCGTTCTGGCTTTATTGCTAGCTGTTTACAACAACTAGAAAGTTGTTGTAAAGTAAAAAGTGAAGAGATTTAGTGCATATAACAGAAATAACTGCTTAAATTGTTTGGTGGGTATTTCGTTTTTTTGTATCTTTGCAGAAATAATATGCAATTATCGAGAATGTTATGAAAGAAATAAACGATAGAAAATTGCCTGTAGGTATCCAGTCTTTTGAGGAAATCAGAAAGGATGGATATCTTTATGTTGACAAGACAGATATCATCTGGCATCTTGCCAATAGGGGAAAGAAGTATAATTACCTGAGCCGACCACGTCGCTTTGGCAAATCCGTTCTTGTCGATACGCTCGAAGCATACTTCCTGGGGAAAAAGGAACTATTCGAGGGATTGAAAATTATGCAGCTGCAAGCAGAATGGGTGAAGCGACCTGTTATCAGACTCGACATGAGTCAGGCAGGAGCAGAACCCGAAAGCATCCGGAGCTATTTAGATGATGCATTTCATACCTATGAAACCGAAAATGGTATTGATGTGCGTCAAGGCAGCTCGCTTGCCGTAAGATTAATGAATATCATTAAAACGGCTTGTAGCAAGACTGGTCTGCAGGTGGCTATTCTCATTGATGAATACGACTCTCCATTGCAGCATTCCTGGAAGACTCCGCAACATAAAGCATGTACGGATATCTACAGAGAAGTGTTTTCTGTATTGAAAGCCCAGGATAAATACGAGAAGTTTGTTTTTATCACAGGTATAACCAAGTTTACGCAAATTTCTCTATTCTCTGTTCTCAATAATTTGAGCAACATCAGTTTCAATCCAGAGTATGCTGCTCTCTGCGGCATCACGAAAGAAGAACTTCTCCGTGATTTCACCCCGGAAGTCAAAAAATTGGCAGCAAAGAATGAGTGGACTTTCGATGAAGCTATTGCACAGTTAACGACTTTCTATGATGGTTATCATTTCAGTCATGAAAATATGGTTGATATATTCAATCCATTTAGTCTTGTCAATGCTCTTTCTGATTCCTGTCTTAAGAATTACTGGGCTTCGTCGGGAGCAACCACACTGCTTCCTAAATTCGTTGATGATATGGAAATTCGCTTGAATGACTTTGACCATAGTGCCTTGCTGGGTACAACCATAGAAACTTCTGATGTAACGGGTGGTGGATCAGAGTTGTTTCTTTACCAGTCTGGCTATCTCACTATTAAGGGTTATATGAATGGTACTTACCTTCTTGGCATTCCTAATTTCGAAGTAAAGCAAGCCTTGAACGAAATAGTGTTGCCTGCCCTTTCCATGCGTAAGAGTAATGACATTCAGTCATCACAAGCTTTTCTGAACCTTTACCTGAATATGGGGAATCTACCAGAAGCTATGAAATGTCTGAAGGCTCTTATTGCGGATGTGCCATATAGCAACAAGAAACTTGCAAGTATGGATATGGAAGAACGTTACCGTCTGATTCTAAGCACTATCTTCAATGCCATCGGCTGCCGAGTGGAAGTGGAAAAGATGATAGCTACTGGTAGAATAGATATGGTGGTGGAAACATCGACCTTCATCTATGTATTGGAATTGAAATTGAGCAACAATGGTGGTGTTGATGCGGCAGCAGAGCAAATTAAGGCTAAGCAATATGCCGAACCGTTCAAAGCTGACAAGCGCAAGATAATAGCCCTTGCTGTAGAATTGGACGATTTAGGTAAAGGATTAGTTGATTGGAAGGAGTGTAGTTAAATATTGTAAAATGGGTTATTTTATGAATGTTTCTTCATAACTTTGCTGCTGAATATAATGAATTAAATAGTAAAGTAATCGTATTGATTAGAAAAAGTGATTTGAAAGGCTTCCTTTGTGAAAAGGAAGCCTTTCTGTTTTTTTTCTTTACTCTTCCTTTAGTTGAATGTTTTAATATGTTTTAAGTATCTTTCTAATTATTAATGATATATATAGGTTTGTGTTGAACAAATATAGTATTGCTGTTTTTGTTTGTGCAGTATTTTATACCATTGCGAAATTAACCTTTTGTTTTCCTTATGTGTACTTTTTATCCACTTTTCATTTGCTTTTGCGGGGCTTTTACATATTTTGTTTATGTATATAGAAACATAACCACTTATTTATCAAAATATAAGTATATATGTAGTTAAATATTGTAAAAGTATAGTTTTACTGGAGTTTTTTATATACTTTTGCAGCAGTTTTTAAAACTTAATATATGAAAAGTAATATGGTAATAATGGGAGGACTTATGCTAGGTCTAGTCATTTTGTCCTCATGTAATTCCCGACCGGACTTCAAAACTCCAGTCGAGGCTATTGAAGGGTGCAGACATCAACTGGAAGTACTAAAAGGTAAGCAACAGGTAAGCATCGAAGAACTTACTGACTTGACTTCTGGTTGGATGGAAATTCAAGATTCGGCTTATAGTGTTTTTGCTAGGGATTCAAGCTTGACACTAAAAAGTCCGATTGCTTTATCGTATTTTATGACCTCTGATTCCATAAAAAAAGAAATAACACGTTTGGCATTGTATGGTCAGCGTAGCTTGTCTGATGTCATGTACATCAAACTTAATGCTGTAAGAAATAGAGAAAAGATACAAGCATCGGATACCTACAAGGAAGCTGAAAGCTTCTTCAGGGATTTGGATAATAATGGAACATACCCAGGCCTTGATGAAGCCTTACCAAAGTATTTCAAAATACTTAAGCTTGCTGGTAATATTAGAAACGAAAAACAGCTGCTTTCCTTTATTGCAGAGGAAGATAAATGCTTTAGGTCTATAATGGCTAACTTGTGTTATATTCCTACGCCAAAATTACAGCAGCTTACAGAAATGACCGGTAAGGCGTTGGATGGACTTTATTATATTGTAGGCAAGGGACATAATGAAGTAAATGATCGCACGATGTTATATCTAACTATGAGATTTAATAGACGTATTATCCTTAATGCTGAAACTTGTCAGGACGATGTGAATAGAAATAAAAAGTTGAATAATGATCAGAAAGCCAACTATCGATGGATGCTGGTTCAACCGTACATTTCTATTGATGATTACTCTACTTCTGTATTGACAACAGAGCAAAAAGATAAGCTGATGGAACTGTCAAAAGCTCTTCCAAAACTGCTTGAAAAACTTGGTGCGGAAAGAGAATCAAATAATGGTGTAAATAATTTGACAGATGTGCTTGCTACATATTTTATGAAATCATTTTTAACAACAAGTTTATAATTATGAATATTGATATTAACCAGGATTCTATTATGAATGAATCCTTTGAAATGACTGTCTTTAATGCCAAGAATCTATTTAAAGGGAATCTTGGTGATGTGGTAAATGTGGATGAAATGAAGTTGTTTCTTCATCAGGGATTTCTTGAAATGGTCATTCCGTTACGTTCACAGGTTATGGCAGAAGATATGACAGAGAAGCTTGACAAACTTATGAAGTTGAATGTTTTGTATGCTGCAAAATCATACGACAACAAACTTTATAAAGTGCTTGCATATTCTACTCCAGTTGAAAATAATATGTTTGTCGTTTTCCTGGAATCACAACAATATGGTATTGTTGATTCTATAACAATTCATATCTTTGACAGTATTGAAGCTATGTTGCTTAAAGTTCAGAATTACAAGAAACTTGTAACCGCTGATAAGAGAATGAAAGTGCTGGAAAGCCAAAGTTACAAGAATATGTTGCGTATATTTATGGAGTAAACTGAATAGCTATGATTTGGATATATTTAAAATTGTTGGTGGCAACAGTACTTATTGCTATACCTCTTATGGTTCGATATCTTCTTTGCTCCAAAAATAACCAGAAAACAAAGATAGACAATTTGCCAGATATAATGAAAAAGAACATTCCTAGATGGAAAAAATGGTTTCTTAAATTGCTGGTTAATGGTAAAAACTATTTGCGTAGAATGTCTATTAGTATTAAGCATCGCCATTTATTCAGATTAATACTGATTATGGTTATGCTAAGTGTACAGGTCGTAAATAACAAAGCTGGGCAAGAAGCGTATGCTCTTGCAACAGCTCAAAATGATTCCGTAAAGAATATGCTGAATGCAAATTATTTCGATGTCATTTTTGAAAACCTTAATGTGTCTTTCGGTCTTGAATGGTTTTACAATAATCCTCTAGCGAATCTCATAGCATTTCTGCTAACTATAATTTGGTTCAATAAAAGACTTGCAGATTGCATTCTCTCTTGCATACATACAACCGTTGAGGTTCAAAAGGCTATGCTGATAGTTATGTGCTCTGCGCTTTTCTCTCCTAATGGTGGTGGCTTTCTTTTTACAGAACTCTTATATGTTTTTCTGATAGCAAGTTGGATTTATCCGGCTTTTGATAAACAAAAAAGTCATAGGTTCTACTCTCTTAAACAGATTAAGAGTATACGGTGTAAAGGTTAATAATCCTTTATCGTAATGAAGGATGTTCTAAAGGTATAAAAATAAGAAATATGATAATGTCAGATATATATCATAACAAAGATGCAGATGATAAAACTTCTTGTGATGGGAATGTTTCCATAATGATAATCGTTCCTATTTCTTTGGTTGAATATTTGTCTCAAGACTATATGAACAAAATAGGTGCTTCGAAGTTTTCTAAAACTAAAGCATTCTATGATCTCATAGATCGTTATCTTGCTGCTAAGGAGCTTGATGATGAAATGGCAATCAATTATACAGAACTGAGTAAGTTCTGGCAATGGAGTCGCCCAAGTGTTATTACATTCATCGAAAAACTTCAGAAGCTTAATATTGTTTCTGTCGAGAAGGTCATTAATAGCAACAGAGTAACTATTAAGCCCCATATATTCGCCAAGACCGATTTTGAGAACTGCGCTGATAACTCGTCAGCTTAGCTTTTATTCAGCCCCCTGAGGCCTCTCCAGGTTTCTCTTTAGGTCTTCTTCGAAGTATTTTTCACCTGCGGTAAAAGATATTCCAGATGGGTAGGTTTTTTCCAATGCGCTTGCGCATGAAGGGGGTGGTTTTGACGTTGGGGGGTAGCCTAATACCAAGTTTGGTACCCAAACTTGAATTTAACACCCTTTTACAAAGGGACTTACGTGCGGCAAGCCGTGTTAAATTTTAGGCTGTTTTCCCTCTATGTTTTACAATGGTTTAAAAAGATTATAATATGGCAAAACAGGTACTTGATGTTCAACCTGGCAAAGGTATGACTTTATCGCAAAGTAACGAGCATCTTCGGGTTGCGTTCCGGGGAGCTTATCTGGCTAAACTTTCTGGTAACTTTGATCCGACCAGAGAACATTTGAACTTTGAGATAGCGAAAGGCGGTATTGTAACTCCTCTTGATAAGGCTACATCGATACCAAAAAGAATAAAAGAAAGCCTTAAAAGAAGGAAGATAAAAGACCCTAATGCAGGGTTGCCTGATGGAAGATACAGGACGGTTGCAAACGTCATTATTGGCGGTTCTAGGGATCAGATGCATCGCCTTGCTTTTGGGGAACAGAAAGTTAACTTGGAAAAAGGTTCCAATAATTCCAATATAGTTCGCAAACCGGAAATAGAGAAGTGGGCTCTTGATATGTACAAATTTATGAGTGATAAATATGGGGAAGATAATATTGCTGCATTCATTGTTCACTTGGATGAAACTAATCCTCATATACATTGTACGCTTCTTCCGGTTGTTGACAACAAGCTTTCTTGGAGAAAGTTCTGGGTGGGTGATGTCAACAACAAAGATGTTTATCGCAAAGTGATGCTTCAGCTGCATGATGAATTATCTAAGGTCAACGAAAAGTATGGTCTTGAAAGAGGTGAAGATATTACACGTACTGGTGCAAAACATCGAACTACTGCGGAATTTCGTGCAGAAATGAGCAAGAAGATGAAAGCTGAACTCGTAGAAATGGCTGGGCAAATCTCTCGCTGGAGAGAAGAAATTGACAATCTTACGAAAGAAAGCGTGATGCTTGCTAGCGATATTTCTAAGAAGAAAGAACAGAAAACTCAGTTGGAAAGGGATATCATACATTCAACCGCTCGTGTAAAAGGTTTGAATACTATGATAGAAAATCTCTTGAAGCGACAGGAAGAATTGAAACAGGAGCTTTCCAAGTTGCAGCAGGATATAGCTTCTGGCAAAATCACGAAAGAAGAGTTTGCGCAGAAAAGTGCTTTGTTGCAACGTGAAATTCTGAAAGGTGAAGAGAAAATAGCTGACAAGTTAGAAAAGCTGAAAGTTGCGCAAGAAAAACTTGATAACCTTCAGCAGGAAATCGAAAAAAAAGAGCAGACTCTTGGTAATGTGAAGTCTCAGCTCAAGACTGAAAGGGCAGATTTGAATAAATCAACCTTCCTTAAAGGTCAAGCTTTGCTTTATTCTTCTTCTTCCTTCAATGTTCAAAACAGGTTGCAGGAATATAGCAGGAATCTGGCATCCTTATCTCCCGAACAGAGATCGTTCGTTGAAAGGGTCAACAGTCCTTTGTTCTCTGAAAATTCAGCCATAATGGAAATGGCTGATGATGGAACGCAAGTGGCTCAGATTGCAACCAATCTCTTTCTCGGTTATCTGGATAACGCAACTGCTATTTCGAAGAACGGTGGCGGCGGAGGAGGTCCAACAGGAGGTTGGGGTAAACGTGATGATGAAGATGAATATGCATTCTGGAACCGGTGCTTCTCTATGGCTCGTAAGATGAGACGTAGTGGTCCTGGGCGTAGAAGATAATACCTATTGAATTATGTATATATATAGGTATAGATGTATATACCTATATCGTTATATATGTATAGTGGTATATATCTATTCACTTATTTTCGTATGCAAATATATAGGTATGTTTATATGTATTATCAAAATGCTATTTTATTCAGCGTAAAAGCTATTTACAGCTGCTCATTTTTGAAAAGTTAAAAAGTAGATTAAAAAGTAGATTAAAAAGAAACTGATATGACTCACGCAAGTATCTTCTCTGGTATAGGGGGAGCAGAGCTGGCTGCTGCATGGATGGGGTGGACTAATTTATTCCACTGTGAAATCCAGGATTTCCCTCGTCAAGTGTTAGATTATTGGTTCCCAGATTCTATAAGTTATGGAGATATTACAAGAACAAATTTTGAACAATGGAATGGTAAGGTCGATGTTCTCACAGGAGGGTTCCCTTGCCAGCCTTTCAGCCTTGCAGGGCAAAGAAGGGGAGCGGATGATAACCGCTATCTCTGGCCAGAGATGCTACGAGCAATTAGGGAAATTAACCCCACTTGGGTCGTTGGTGAAAACGTTACTGGAATCAAAACAATGGTTGAGTCCTGTGAAGAGATTAAAGTGGGAAGGACAGATGATCTTTTCGAAGAGAATTACATATACAGAGAGGAAAGCTGGTTCACGCTCGAAAAGATCTGCGAGGAACTTAACGCAGCAGGATATTCAGTCCAACCGTTTGTTATTCCAGCTTGTGCCGTCGGAGCTCCCCACCGAAGAGATCGTATCTGGATTGTTGCCCACCGTACAGACTCAGGGATTGAAACGATGCAACAGAAAAGGAAAGACGGAGTTTCTTCCTGTGGAACTTCTTCCTACACCGACGGCTTTAGACAAGGGAACAGGCAGAACCAACAAAAGTCTATCACCGAATGCCGCAGAGAGACCGACCTTGGCACTTGCTGCAAAACAGGGACTTCTTCCAACTCCTTGTGCTTCGGAAGCGACGAAGTTCACGAAGAAACTCAATTTCAAATCTCAGATGGGGAAAAGTCTTACTGCTATGGCATGCAACGGAATGATTCCTGCTCCTTCTTCCAAAAAGGTAACAGCTGGGAAAACTTCCCAACTCAATCCCCTATATGTAGAGGAAATGATGGGATTCCCTTTGATGTGGACAGCCTTACCATTTCTTTCGCAAGGTGGAGAAAGGAATCCATAAAAGCCTACGGCAACGCTTGGGTTCCACAGATAGCCTTCGAAATTTTCAAGGCAATAGAAAAAGTACATTTAAATTAATTAAAATATTGAAACATGACGAAAGAAGAATTAAAAGCAAAGTTTGCAGAACAGCAAAACATTATTGAAAATGCCAACAATCAGATTCGTTCTGATATGATGGAATATATCAAAAGCTTGCCATTCAAGGTAGGCGACAAAATTAGCTGTGAATGGTATGACGCTGGTTTTATTTCAAGTATTTGTCCTGAAACAGATCATGACAAGTACACTGGCAACATTGATTTAAGAATAAATCTGGTAAAGAAAGATGGAACTCCCTCTAAAATAGAAAGAAAAATATGGGGTCATGTTTTTGAAACCATTAGGAAAATTGATTAATAACATTAAAGAACAGATATGGAAATATTGAAAGATATAACGCAATTATCGAAAGGGTGTTCAGTAACGTTCATCAAGAATGATGAAGTTCAAAACTATGAATATCTCATGATACACCCACATTGTGAAACCTATTTTCTTTTTCTAGAAAATTGGTCACAGGAAGTCGTAAGAATACACGTAAACAAACTGTTAGGTGGAGATTATTACGTTGGTAAGTATGACTCGATTTTTGTTCTGGAGAAGAAAAAGGACTTCTTTATGCGCAAGATAAAGAACTGTGATAAAAGAATTGAAGAACTTAAGGAGAAATAATTATGGCAAGAACATGGTTAGCCGTAGATAAAAACGGTGCAGAGAAAATCTTTAATGTAAAACCGTTCAGAGGCAATACACAAAAAGATAGAAATCATATATGGGGTACAACATACGTCGGTGAAAACTACGGAAAATGGTATCCTAAACATGATGGGCGCAATGAAGATACAGGTAATGCTTATTATAAAGGGCATTCAATAGATTTGCCTAAAGGTACAATAGTAAAGCTTATTGGGCGGAATTTGACCTGGAAGGATGAATGTGTTGAATTTAAAAAGAACAAGTAATGTTTGAAATATACGTTAAAAAGAAGTATAATAGATGTTGGGAGCTTGCTATTGAAGTTCCCAATGCCTGGGGTGGTATGCCTCACCTTTGGATGTTTCTTGAAAAGAAATACCTTCCTTCTTATGTTCCGGTCGATGAGGATGGCAAACCGTTGAATCTGGAATGGGTTAAGGAAGCAAATAGCAGGGGTGAATATGTTAGTCGTTGGGTTGCTTCTGAATATGATGAGATAAGAAAATTGGAATATGATTCCCGTTTGACTTATGAGGAAATGATGGTCTTCCGTTCTACATTTGATTTTGCAAAGGTTCTCGGCGAAGATATACCGGTTTATCTTGAATGCCTTAAAGCTGTCGCTAATGAATGCGGAGGTAATTATCCACTGCAGTATCAGGCATTGAGTGGTTATGTTAAAACTCATAGCATAAGAAATATAGAGGCAATTGCATTTAACCAGACCAGTGTAAATTGTGCTTCTGATTTTTTTGGAGAAAAATATGAAGCTCCCATATCAAAATTCTGGGACTGTATGCTTTTCAAAGATGCTTATTCGAAGATTAGAAAACAGAAAATGTCTAAGCTTAATGAGAATTTTTAATCGTATAGAAATTTAAATGAATAAGAAAATGAAAAAAAAATATTTAAACTTACTTTCCATGAGTACAATACTCCTATGGGTAGGACTTTGGCTATATTGTGAGGACTGTATTATTGTTCGTAATATTGCAGCCGTAGCAGGGTTATTGGATATGACTATCTCAGAAATAATATTTATTGCAAGCAAGTGGGAATATATAGAACAATGCGTAAGTAGGGCTGATGAAGCATACAAATTAGCGCATAAAACTGAGAACCCTCTCAATAGAATTTTACAGATTAACTTTATAGAGAAGAACGTCTATACATTCGTTTTCAGCTTTACAAGTGGCATGTTTATGGTTTGCGAAGTTATTCTAGCTGCTTACCTTGGATGGAAATATAGCGGTTTGGTTTTCATAAAAAGTCTTGGTATGTTTCTAATCTTCATACAGATGTTTGGTCTCTTTTTTTCCATTCATTGTATCGTGGAAAGTTTTGTGGTTAAAAGAAAAATCAAAAGACTTTTATATAAATAGACCAACAAGACAAAAACTTTTTCAAGTAGTAATGAAGTCTTCAATTTTAATTAAGTATATAGATAATATGAAAATAGAAAATATCAAGTTCAAGGCTAAACGTCTTGATAATCAAGAATGGGTTGAAGGCAACTTAAGAACATCAAAGTCAGGTAATGCAATGATAATCCCTATTGAGTATAGTGGGGCATACCCCGTAGAACCTTCAACCGTCTGTCAGTTCACTGGACTGAAAGATTGTGAGAACCAAGACATCTACGAGGGAGACATTCTTGCAGAGAAAGAACATCCTGAATTTGAAGTCGGGTATATTGATTGCACATTTGCTGCTGCTTATGTGGGAGATGATCGATTTATTTTCAATCTTCTTGCTTTAAGTGAAGCTTGCAAGGTTTGTGGCAACAAATTCGATAGAAAGGAAGGTGAGTAATGAAGAAGGAGACCAGACTAAAGGTATATCGTATGTATGATGGTCATTGTGCGTATCAAGTAGGAGATTTAGTTAAAGACTGATACTTGGTATAAGCTTGAAAACGGAGCGTTTGTTGAAGTTGGTAAGTAACTAACCACCCCTTATGGGAGATAAATAATAAAATGAACTATGTTGGATTTTAACAATATCTATAATATAGACTGCTTGGAAGGAATGAAGGATATTCCAGACAAGAGTATTGACTGTATAATAACTGATTTGCCGTATGGATCCATACGCATGAGTTGGGATTGCGTTATCCCTTTGGACAAGTTGTGGCATCAGTGGAACAGAATCCTGGTAGATAATGGTACTGTTCTTCTCTTTGGCTCAGAGCCATTCTCGACGAAACTCAGAATGGCGGCTTTGGATAAATTCAAATACGACTGGATTTGGCACAAGCCATATACAACAGGTTTCCAACACGCAAAAAATATGCCGCTGAAGGATTACGAAATCATTAGTGTATTCTCCAAAGGGAAAATGAATCACAAAAAGCTGAGTGGGGATATGCGAATGATTTACAATCCGCAGGGTGTCAAGAAGTGTGACAAGGTAATTCATGCAGGTGACTCGAAATTTGGCACTGTAACAACAGAGTACAAATCTGCCAAAAAGCAATATCACGTCAATGAAGAGAATTACCCACGTATGATTCTAGAAGGTTATGGCAGAGAACCGGACAGTTGGCATCCTACTCAAAAGAATGTAGCTCTGGTTGCTTATCTCATCAGGACATATACGAATGTGGGGGGCGAATCCTTGATTGTTGTATGGGAAGCGGTACAACAGCTGTCGCTGCAATCCGGACTAATCGTAATTTCATAGGTTTTGAACTAAACAAAGAATACTTTGATAAGGCGGTTATGCGAATTGAAAACGAGAAATCGATGAAAGAGACAGATCTGTTTGGCTATAGAGACTTACTGAGCGAAGAACTCTAGTTTATGTAGGTGGTGGCTTAATCTTCACCACCTATAATATTTTCTAGGTAGTTTGATTTCAAATTTAACTCTGGTTTTGTTATAGACCTATATTTCTCTATCGCTGAGCAAGAGCATAACTCTTGTTATACCTAAAGGTTATCCTCATTTCTTCTTCGACCTCATTTTTTTTATGGACTGAATTTCTATGTAAGTCCCTCTAACTTTTTACTTTGCAAAGTTATGGCGGCGCAGACA
>OGJV01001070.1_pt1 | contig 12746 bp, 17 predicted proteins | sample 1572271 | NCBI WGS metagenome assembly OGJV01 (sample SAMEA2582107, study PRJEB24529) | metagenome | biome: Human gut stool | place: China | collected 2011
ACACCCCAGTGCATTCAAGAGGCTATTTGTAACTATGTGAAAGCCAATCCATTAGGTTATACCATGACAAATCCCGATTATATTTCAGCAGTCATGAATTGGCACAAACGTCGTCATAACTGCACTATTGAACAAGACTGGCTCACTAGCGCCCCCAATGTCATTACCGGTATCATGTGGTGTATTGGGGCTTTTACCAAAACCAATGACGCCATCGCCGTTCTAAGTCCTGTATATGGCGCCTTTGATACAAGCGCCAGCGATGCCCGACGTCAAATCATCGCTGTTCCTATGATGCGTAACAAAGATAATCGCTACACCGTGGATTACGATGCATTTGAAAAGGCTATCACCGAGCATGATGTGAAGCTGTTCATTCACTGCAATCCGCACAATCCTGTCGGCCACGTATGGACTGAACAGGAAATGGATCAGTTATTCAGCATTTGCCAACAGTACAATGTACTCATCATTAGTGACGAAATCCATCAAGACATGATTACGGGACCAACGGCCTTTACATCTGCCTTGACGGTAAATAATGGGGCCTATGCAGATAGCATTAATGCAATATCCTCCCTGTCTAAGTCGTTCAATATGGCTAGCTTGCACCACGCAGAGGTTATCATTCCTAACGAACAACTACGAAGCCAATTCAACGCCTATAAAGCTCATGTGTATCATACAGACTCGGACGTTATTGCCGAAGCGGCCATCACCGCAGCCTACACGCATCCTGAGGCGGAAGCAGGGCTCACAGATGTATTGGCTATCATTCGTGAAAACTATGAATATCTGTGCCGAGAACTTCGTATGGCATTACCACAAATCCGCATCAGCCCTATGGATGGCACCTATTTGGCTTGGATCGATTTTGGCGCCTATGTAAAGTCGGAAGATATGCACGACCTATTCGAAAATAAATGCCATATCGCACCAAGCTTTGGCGAATGGTTTGGAGGCGAAAACTACGCCACCTTTGTGCGACTTAACTTGGCCACGAGCCTTGAAAATATTAAGACTGCTACCCATAATATTATCAAGTACATACACCCTTAATGGGTACCTCTTATCAAGAAATACATTAATTCAGGAAATACATTAATCATATTAGAGAATTCATTTCGTACAAATAAAAGAGGCTGCTCTAGCATCATTCAATGTTAGAGCAGCCTCTTTGTATTATACTTTCACCATATTACCTAAGTATTATATTGGTTCTTATTTAATTCTACCGAAATGTTCCTTTGCAAATTGCATGTCTTGTACGAGTTCTAATGTACCAATATAGTTATTGTTTTGATCGCGTACAGCCATGTAGTTTACATAGAATGGACGACCTTGTTTTTCAAGCCATACAGCTACATTATCGCGGTCACCTTTACGGAAGGAATCGATAATACCGCGTACAATTGGTTCAACCTTTGGTGGATGGCAGGAATACACATCACGACCGATAGCTGTAGTAGGACGTTTAAATACCTTTTCACCATCGTTGAAGTAGCGGTTGATATCTTCATGGTCAACGAAGGTTACTTCCATTGGCATTGTGTTGAGCATAGCATCAAGTTGCTCTACAGTTAGCGTACCACCAATTAAACCAATAGCATTGTCATCACCACTTGATTTTGAAGTTTGTGTAGCTAATGCTGCATCAGCCTCTGGCCATGCAATGCGTTTTACGCCAAAGATTTCTTCATACTGTGCTGTATCTTTGTAGATTTGGTACCATTCTTCTTTGCTGAAGTTTTCTGCACAGATTGGGAACAAGATATTTTGTTCTTTGTAGATCATTTCTTGAGCACGTGTAAGAAGCTCATCAAAACGTCTATACCAATCATCTACACTTTGACTAGATTTTGCTAAGTCCCCTAGTTGGTCGCGGATATCGCCATCAACAGTCCACATAACCATGGATGGACCACCGATTGCATAATCCACTTTCAATTTTGGATATAATAAATCGCCTTTTTTAGCATAGTGAACAGATACTTGGCGTACTGTATTTACATCATCAATAGTTGCTGTTTTATCAGCTACTTTAGGGCGGATAGATTCAATCAATGCATCAAGAGCTTTATTTTCCTCTGTTAATTGATTGAGTGGATGCCCTACAGTCTCTACCAAAGTCACTACACTCTTGCTCTTTTCTTGAGCTTCTAGGACAGCCTCTACCTTAGCATGTTCAGCATCCATTTGTTCATGAATGGTAGAACCATGGAACAATGCAGAGTGAAGGTCACATAATTGTTGTACCTCTTCTAAAGGTGTACCTTCGCGCATAAGCCCTTGTTCGGCTTTCATGATTTCGCTAGCTTCAACATGCTTGAATTGGCTCGCAAAATCTTCACGAACAGAACCAAGCTCTTCGCCTGTGCCCAAACGTTTCAAGAAGCCTTTCAATTGCTCTACACGTTCGCTATCTGTAACAGTATCCTCTGCATTAGCTTCTGTATTTTCATTGGTATTAGCTTCTGTATTTTGGGTAGCGTTAGATGCCTCTACTTGAGTAGTAGCGGCCTCTACAGTAGCACCCTTAGCAGATGCATCATCACCATGTAGGTTTGGCATTTCACCTTCCAAGGTAAAGCCGGCTTTCATAAATGCGCTCACGATATCCATCATGGATACGCCTTTCATTTTAGCCCCTTTAGGAATGGTCATGATTTTACCAACAGAGTTCAACATCACTTTATTAGTGATTTCACTGAACCCTAAGCTTTTCATAATCTCTGTTACTTCAGGATATTCTTTTACCAAATCATATACGGATTTGGATAAATCTAATTTCTTTTCCATTTTGATCCCCTCGTGTCAAAAATATTGTTTATTACATATGTGAGTAACCCTCTATACGTCTTCGTATACAAGGCAATTTACATTCTGAAAGGTTTATCTAAAATAACCTATGACACTATGATAAACGATATCGATTGGAAAATCTGTATCCATGGCTATACTTTTGAAAGATATTTCAAAAATATCGATTTTTTATATATAAAAATAACGGATAGCTAGTTTTCAAAGTCATCTAATCATTTAGAACGCTTTGAACCAACTATCCGTTATTTATTGAACTATATCTAGTTTTTAGAGAGATGAAAGTTCTGAGAGATTTATTAGTTTTGTTTCAATGCTTTTTCGTAGTTTTCAGAAACTTTGTCCCAATTAATAACGCGGAAGAATTCCTTAATGTAATCTGGGCGACGGTTTTGGTAATGCAAGTAATATGCATGTTCCCAAACATCTAAGCAAAGGATTGCTGTTTTACCTTCTAGTAGAGGGTTATCTTGGTTTGCAGTAGATGTCACTTCTAGTTTGCCATCTTTGTTTACCACAAGCCATGCCCAACCAGAGCCAAAGCGTGTTGCTGCTGCAGCGGAGAAGCTTTCAACAAAAGCATCATAACCGCCAAGATCAGCGTCGATAGCCTCTTTCAAAGGGCCTTCCAATTTAGATGTGTCTGGTTTTGTCATGGTGCAATTTCATTGTTTCTGCGTCGATAACAGGCTCAAGATAATCATAAGCATATGGTAATGGTGCGAGTTCGAAAGGTTTCATAATGGTCCTCCTTAAATATAGGGCACGAACGATGTTGAAATGTATCTATCATTCTTGTGAAAGCGTTTCGATGCACCTGCATCTATATTTTATTTAATTGATATAAATTATCATTCTTTATTTATTGTACATTGTATATAGAAAATCGTCAATGTATTTTCCCATAGAAAAAGGCTATAGGATTTCCTATAGCCTTTGAGTTCGTTTACCAATATAAAGCACTCTAATATAGCTAGAACACGATAACTACTCAACAATACATTGGCACATTTTCATTGTTGTTAATGCTGCTTGGTGGGATTCTTCTGTTACACCCGCACAGCAGCTAGAGTCTACATAAACAGGGATTTCTGGTAAGCCCGCTTTCAGTATAATCGCATTAGACACAACGCAAATATCAGTACATAAACCAACGAGCGTAATAGACTCAATCGGGTTCACCGAGTTCATTCCTTCCAAACGAGATAAGAGTTCAAGGGATCCAAAATTAGGTTTATCTATAAAGGATACAGGACTCATAATAGGGCGACCTTCTGCAGCCTCAATTAAGCCAGGAACAATATGCCAACCTTCTGTATTCTTAACGCAATGCGTAACAGGCAAGAACTTACCCTCTTGGCTTTCAAGATAATCCGTATCATGAGTGTCGCGCGTAAAGATAATAGGACCATCAAAGTTCTCAATTTTTTGACGCACATTATCTACGATTAACTGTGCTTGCGCTGAACCAAGGGCGCCATCTACGAAATCTTTTTGCATATCGATAACAACTAGAACCTTTTGCATAGTTCCTCCTGTATATAGTCTACATAGAATACATTAATTATTCATTTCACTACTAGTTATACTCTTAATTTTTAATAACATCAACGACAAAAATTTATGCTTTTTCCTCAGCTAAGGCATGACGCACGCGGTGTGGCTCATTATGAGCTAGTTTTCCTGCTGCCGCAGCTGCCACGGCCCCCACTAAATCATCGAGGAATGTATTACAATGACCACCAGCCTTGCTATCTAACTTTTTAATGATGCCAGGCTTTACCTTATCTAAATAGCCATAGTTCGTAAAGCCGATAGAGCCATATAGATTAACAATGGAAAAGGCTAAAATTTCGTCGATACCATAGAGGCTTTCATCATTAGCCACAATACCTTGCAAGGGCTGAGATAATTTATTTTGTTCCGTCAACTTGTCTAGCTCAATGCCCGTAATAATTGCATTATGTACCTCTCGTTTTGAAAGGACTGACGCCACATGTTCACGGCATTCTTCAATTGTTAGATTAGGCATATATGGTTTTTGAACATATAAAACGAGCTCTGCAATATCCTCTAACGTAACGCCACGCTCCGCCAGAAGATCGTAAGTATATTTCTCTAAATCCTTTGTAGATTCCATAACCACTCCTTTATTTTTTATGAGGGTGTTCACCTGATACGATTACAATACTAACTGGAATTGTCACAACTAATGCTTCATCAGTATCCACATGTTTTGTATGCCAAGCGGCCTCTTTGGCAGCCTCTTCAAAGATCGGATATGCATCGCGATCTAATTTCCAATTATTAGGTCCTGCTTCAACGGCTACGATATTCCCTTTATTATCTGTTTTAATTTCTAGAGGAACAATCAAGGTGCCATCGGCACTCGTCTTGAAAGCCTCACTAGGAATGACTACATTATAAGAAATTTGTTGCTGTAATTCATATGTACGCTTATCTGTGGGCTTTAAATCTGCCGCTAAAGAGCTAATATTCCCCATCATAGACGCCAATACAGCTAATAATACAACCCTTTTAAACATAGTTTTTCTCCCCCAAGTACTTTCCACTACACGCAGTATACGTTGATTATACCACGAAAAAATCCCTACCGAACGTATCGATAGGGATTTCTTAGATTAGATTTTCTTAACCATTTCAGATTTCAATGCCATCGCACCGAAACCATCGATTTTACAATCGATATCATGGCCATCGCTCGCATCAGTGATGAGGCGAATGTTTTTAACGCGCGTACCTTGTTTCAATACGCCAGCGCCTTTTACTTTGAGGTCTTTTACAACAACAACTGTATCGCCATCAGCTAGCTCGTTGCCGTTAGCATCGCGAATGATACCTGCTTCAGCTGCAGCTTGTGCGTCAGCCGCTGTCCATTCATTGCCACACATAGGGCAGATAAACATATGACCATCTTCGTATGTGTACTCGTCGCCACACTTAGGGCAGTTAGGTAAATTTGCCATTTAGATCTCCTTTTTTCACTACATAATGAAAGTATTATACCATATAATACCTCTACTAACCTGTATTTATGTAAAAGTTGTACGAAATTAATTCGTATCTTTCAATATTCAAAATCCGCTATATACTAATAACGAAAGAGCCGTTAACGTGAGTTAGGTAAAAAATAAACCTAACGTTTAAGACTAAGTACTGCAATACTTAGACACGTTAGGTTTATCAAATTCCTAATTCTTTGATGAGCCTAACGCCTAGAACACGTTAACTGGCTCTTTTGTACTTATAGTATAGTCTGAATTCTAGTGACTGTCAATTTGCTATCCAAGGCGTTTGCGCAAGATAGCGTAAAGAATCATGCTAACGATAACGCTCATAACGGCTTGAATGGCATTCGTCAAAATACTAGCAATGGCTACGCCTGGATCGAATACGAAGTATTCAGCGATAAAGTAGCCTGCTACGATAACAATACCACCTATGATAGTTGCTACCAAAGCAGAGGTAGTTGTCTTATTGTTATAGACAGTACCGACAAGATAGCCTTCAATGCCTTTCACCACGAAGGTGATTGGTACAAAGACTGCGTAGCCGAGGAATAAATCAGCTAGCGCCGGGCCGATAGCACCAATATAGGCGCCATATTTTCGACCTAATAATAAAGCGGATGTCATGATAACGACATCTCCAACATTGAAATAGCCGCGAATGCCAGGTACTGGAATTTTCGTGTACATGGTAAACAGTGTTGCGAGGGCAATCAATACGGCTGTGAGTACTAACGCGGACGTAGTACTGCGGGTTTGAACGTGTTGCATAGCGTCCTCCTTATAAAAGAAAATAGGCATGCGATAAAATACACCGCATATCTATACTATATACCTTTATAACAACACCCGCAAACAGAAGGAATTAACAATACACTCTTCCTAACATTTATCGTTATTTACATTTAGAAGAGGTGCTCTTCACTAGACTTTAACTTAATATAGATACCATTTTACTATACAAATTGCTTCAATCTGACAATGATTAACAAGAAAGGAACTAGCCATGAATATTTTAATCATTTACACCTATCCTAATCATCAAAGTTTTAATGACGCTATTCTGAAAGTAGTGCAACAGAATCTTTCAAAGGACCACAATGTGAACACCTTGGATTTATATGAGGAGCAGTTCGATCCTATATTGCGATTTGATGATATGCACAAACGCCGAGATTTAAGCACTGTGCCGGACATGGAAAAGTATCGCGATATGATTACTTGGGCGGACCATATCATCTTTATCTACCCAATTTGGTGGGGCGGTATGCCCGCAATGCTCAAAGGCTTTATCGATCGCGTATTTACAGCGGGCTTTGCCTATTCATACGGTAAAAGGGGCCTTATAGGTCATTTACAGGGAAAATCCGCCTGGATTATCACCACACATAACACTCCCGCCTTTGTAACGCCGTTTATTCAGGACTATGGCAAGGTGTTAAAAAATCAAGTTCTGAAATCCTGCGGCATTAAACCTGTTACACATACCCAGTTGGCGGGCACAGAAAACAGCTCGGACGAAAAACGCCGGCGTTTCTTGGACAAAATCGCTAATATCGCCGGCAGTATTTAACATTTCTAGTATACTATGATTTTTTACCAAAGATTACTTGGTTACCAAAATCACAAATAAATTTACATTAGACTGCTTACAGTTTGCTCTAAGTCAAAAACAAGCTGTATATGAAAACCTTCCCAATTACATAGATATTACTCTTCAAATCTCTCTTCCACATTATAAAGAACCTCGCAATCACAGCCGCCACCTTCGTTGACGATCCAGTCTAATACGCTTTCCACATCTACCTTTTGTTTTTCCAAGAATTCTCTGGTGAAAGTTAAACTATGGTCGCAACCGTCATTTGCCTCTAATTTCTCATCTACATAGTCAAAGAGATTCCAAAACAACTCTTCGTCCATAGGCAAACTATCTTTAAACGATTGCTTTTGCTTATCTGCATAAGCTTTTAATAATTCCTTTTTACGCGCTTTATCCATTATGATTATTCCCTTTTATGTCTTATAAGTTATAGCTCATGACTTATATTTCAAGCCTTATTTCTCATATAATTCTGGTCGTTCTAAAACTGTGCCGTATTTTAGTTTTGGCAACTTAACTAACTGAGGATACAGCTGTTTAACCTCTTTACAAGATCTTAATGTAAGATGTTCTAGATTATGGAGTTCTAAAATTGGAGAATAGTCTGTATCCATCACTTTAGCGGTCAAGAAGCTAAAGAATCGCAGCTGTTTCATATGACGTAGGAATCCCAAGGATTGAACCTTAAGAATTTTAGGAGCTGCGAAATCACCTTCTAGAGCAAGACTTTCAAGATGCTTCAGATGCGCTAATGGCGTATAATCATCAATTTTTTGAAAGTTCTCAATCGACAGAGCCACTAAATTTTCTAATTTTGATATAGGCTCTAAACTCGATACGCTTCTACCGGACCCAATGTGTAAATATTCTAGTTCTTGTAAGTTCTCTAATTTTGAAATATCTGGATAGACGCCCCATTTTATATGTAATTTTTTAAGTCTACGCTGAGCACACACCGCATCAAATAAATCCTGTGGCATTCTTGTGCAAAACATTAGCTCTGTAAAAGTATCTGGATTATTTACTAGGAAATCACACCACTCCATCCAAATTCGCTTCTTATCTTTAGCAGAATAGTTTTCATCTAGCTGTGTGCAGTTGATTATTAACTTATCTTCACCATTATATTCAGAGACCTCTACCACAGATTTAGGCCGTGCGTCATCCTTATGATAGTAGTCAAATCCATATTTAACTTGCTTTTCTGTTAACACTGCCATGTTACAATTCCTCATCTTCGCCAGTCGCATAATTGGTTTGGCTACAACTAGATCCATAGCCAACAAATTTTAACGACCTTAGCAAATCGATACAAGCACATGTCCATTAGCTTCGAGCACTTGTTTATAGAAGCGTTTCATTTGCTCGAAATCATGAAGAAGTTCGTCTTTGATTTCTTCCTCTTCCTCATCGTAATCCCAGATATTTGGATATAACTCAGCCTCTTTGCAGGCTGCCATATCAAAAGATTCGAGGGCTTCTTCCATATCAAACTGCTCTAGAGCCGCCACGATATCTGCTAATTTATCGTGTTCGGTATACGCTAAGTAATCCGATATTTCTTCAACAGCTGTTATGCCAAGCACAGCTTGACTAAGAGGGTTATTATCGTCCTTATGGTCAGTTCCTACGCCAGTTAGCACAAAGTGAAGTACATCCCACATCTTGTCGATATCGAGCAATAATTCATCATCGTCATTCCACTCTTCAACGCTTTCAAGAATTTCCTCTTCTTCTGAGCCCATAGCTTTGAGCTCTTTTAAATTCGCATCGCTTAAACAGCTATAATTTGCAATTAGTCCCATAATTAAATCCTTTCATAAATTCTTCTAACCATTAGAAAAATAAATTTTCCGATTCTGTAACGCTTCCATCATCTTCATGGAAATAGCAGGTATATACAGGTTCACGATGCGCCGCATCATAGAATTTCTGTAAAACAGGTGAAAGTTTCATGTCTATTGGCATATGTAAAGCTTTCACAATGGGTTCCCAAAGTTCCATTGGCGAATAAGAGATAATATGAGACTGCTTATTCTGACCATATTCTTCAAGTGTTGCCGCATCAGAATACTTACTTGAGTCACAGTAATCATGCCAACAAATACTAAAAACGATTAAATGAAATAAATCGTCCATACTTTCAGCTAAACGACTAGCAGCACCCTCGCTACTCCAATACCCTATGGAGCCGTCCTCCAATAGATGATATTCACCGCCAGCGCCATCTACAGCAAATGCCATACCGGGCACAGAGAACGTGCAGCGACCTTCAGCCGTATCTCGTTCCTCCAGCGTATCTAGCAAGCGAAAATCGAATAGCGTATCAAAATCTTCAGCTAACTTGGCATCATTTCGCAATATATCTAAATAATCCATCTTACACGCTCCTATTAGCAGAAATTATTCCTAGCAATGTAGCCTCTCCTTCATCAGATGTATCTAATAGCGGAATAGCTAACAAAAGTACTTGCAGGGAGTAATAATAAAAGCTAAAAAATAAATCATCAGGGAATACGTCCTCTTCCTCATATCTAAGAACATCTTCGTCTTCATCATATTCTTCCGACCAAAGGTATTCTTCGTTGAGCATATCCTCAAAGTTCGGCAATGGATCTGCATGCTCTAGCATAAGACCATCTCGAATGCACTCAGCAATCACAGTAAACAACTCAACCAACTGTTCTGCTAAATACTGAGCTACCTCATTATGAGCTCTCTCTTCCTGAGCTTTCTTAAAAATACGAAGCAAGAAAATCATGGCAAATGGTGTAGCATGCCACAATGTCGATTGGTGCTCAATATTCATTGCTAACGCCTCACCAGCCGCATCAACAACTTCTATGCTTTCCATATTCCACAACACATCAAGCTCTGTAGGAAAGTCTGTAGCACGGCCGTAGGTTGTGGTTAACCGGTGCCACGGTATATCACTGACTTGTACAGTTTCTATATATTGTTTCGTCACAGTATCCATTATAGTTATACCTTTATATATACGCCCATGTAGTAACGCCTTCGACCAATGATTATTTCTCAATAACCTCTTTCACCAGTTCATAGGTATCTATGAGACGTAGTTTTCCAATCCGCGGATTATCTGTAATCTCCTCATAGATATCCTCTAGCGTTCCCGCTGGTGCTAGTTTCCATAATTTACACGGATATAGTTCAACTGTCCCGATAATTTCCAAATTATCCAGTAACAAGCCTAAGTCCTTATGATTAAACCAACAATCTGTATCGATACCGAAATTTGTATTATCTTTCCGGCATGCGATTTTGCTGTTTAGAAACTCTTCCATTGTTGGTTTTTCTTCTTGTAAAAGCCGCGTACAGGCTAAATGATATTCGATTTTCCGCGGCGATTGATCTACGTCAGACACAAAGATAGCACCATACTCGTTTTCAAACTTAACAGCTAATACGTCGCCCACCTTAAAATGAGGTTCTCTCTTTGTTTTAGATTTACGAACCTTAAGCGGCTTTGGATTTTCGCTCTGTAGCTGTTCGGCTAACTTATCCAATACCTTTTGACGCTGTTTAAGGGCCTTACTATCGATTTCTAGCCAAAACTCATGAGGACCCTGAGCGATGATGTCTAAGGCTTTCTCTTTGACGTCATCTGGTAGATGCCCTATCTTCCATAACGAATAGGCCACAGCAGTCCAATAAATCTCTGTGTAAAACTCATCAGTACAAAAATTTTGTTCCTCACTTAAGATTTCAGAAATGATTGTATCAACACTGACGCCATCCTTGTACCGCTCAACAATAGCATTATAAATATCATGACCGTCATCACTATCTATGATCTTTACTCCGTCAATCGCCATAAACGTCTCCTTTAGGACAACAGCTCTTATTCCATCTCGCCGTGAGTCGCTATAAATTCATCCTTAATCTGTTGCAATTCTTGTTTAGCAATCATGTATTGTTTTAGGTCAATTTGTCCCTTTTCTTTTTGTTCAGTTAAGGCTTTTTCTTTGTTTATGATTGTAATCCAATCTAACTGTACACTAAAGTCAGTATTCACACCGTCACTATTTTCTCGTAATGCCAGTAGTGCAAATACTTCGTCCATATCAAGATTAAACATGTTACTTTCAAGATTAATAGGCTCGAAATAGTAACGAACCGTATCGGCACCAAATTCGTCGTTTAATTTAGCCCATTCTGCCCCTGAAAGCACGGTAAACCCAAGCGTATCGTTTCCAAGGCTTTCAGTAAACCAACGCACCTCATAATCAGGCTGAACGAAGTCGTTGAAGTATTTGATAGTTACATCCCGATCTTTCTCATCACCGTAAGGAATTAAGAGTTCATTATCGCCCTTTTGTAACACAATATCGTCACCATAGAGCTTGCCATTACTAACAGTTTGAATATCGATAGGCTCATCCATCATATCATTGAAATAGTTCACCACATCCTCGTCATCCTCGCGCCAGTCAATCCAAATAATAGCCTCAGAATCAAATAAATCATCTAAATCCATATCATGACTAAAGAAGTCTTTGACTAATTTATACATATCTTCCATAATCTCTCCTGCATATCACTTATTTTTTAGATAGTCTACAACACCCGTGTCACCAATTTAGTACAACTCTATAAGGTTTCGTAAATCACATCTTGTTGAGCCGTAAAGTCTTCATCAAAACTAACTAATATATACAAATGCCCTGCCGGGGATTCTCCCACATCATAGCCTAGTGCAAATGCATCGTAACAACCTGACTTATCTAGCATAATATCGGTTAAGATTAGTACAATAGACTCTTCTTGCGGTATTTCCTGTTGTATGAGTTCCTGTGCTAGTTTATCTAATTTATCTAATTGAACATATAATTGCTCCCACATTGGTAGTGAAAGCACCTCAGCCTCAGTATAATTGGTGCAACTAATATTAAGTTTTTGAAAGGCTTGTCCTACATTCTCTAAACGATTAGTGCCCAATCTGCGAGATACAAAGTAAACGCCATACGGTTCTTCAGACCAGCTTTCAACATTCCATAATGTCATTAATTCCGATTTTCTCATCAGGACGCTCCATTAGTTAATCATCCTGCAATATCCGCATCAACAGGGTTCCCATCCGCATCAATATGAGCTATGATACAGTGCCCCCAGAAGATATCATCGTCGTCATAATAGACCTCTATGGTGCCATCGTTACGAAATGCCAATTCACCCATCGTAATACGCTTAGCAAATACGTCTGACGTAATCGGATCTTGGTCGTCATTGTCAAGCCAATCATTAGCAAGATCTAGCAATTTTTCACTAATATAGAT
>OGJV01001087.1_pt1 | contig 12594 bp, 9 predicted proteins | sample 1572271 | NCBI WGS metagenome assembly OGJV01 (sample SAMEA2582107, study PRJEB24529) | metagenome | biome: Human gut stool | place: China | collected 2011
TTCAAGCCTTATTTGAGGCTTGATACCCCGCCATGCCCTTTCGCTGAATAGTTACATTTTAAGACAATGGGGCACCATATAACAAAAATAAATAAAAAACTTTGGTTTTGCTCTCGCTAAACGATATACAAAAGGAGGGTGCACCATAAATGACCATAGTCAATTATGACACACCCTCTTCGGACGCCCCGCGGGAGTGGGCAACCAGCGCCTGGCCGAAATCCTCGACGCCAGCGCCACCAAGAACAGCGTGACCTACACCCTCCTCACCAAGGGCGACGGACAAATGGCCGCCCACATGGTGGTGAACAAGTGGTATCTCGAGGCTTTCATGCGCGAATACATGAACAGCGATCTCTACAACTGCACCGAGAAGGAACTCTTCAACGCCTTCTCCACCTTGCTCATGGCGGGTTATGGCAGCGGCATGATTGGCGAACAGACCTACAACCTGACCAACGGCGAGAAAGACGTGGCGGGCTCCACGCAGTATATCCTGGGCGGACAGGACTATTACATTGTTACCTGCGACCTCGTTCAGAATGGCGAAGGCTATGCGCTGGGCACCGACATGTCGTATAAGGTTGTTTCACAGCCGAACCCGAAGAGAGCGACGAGCCGCTCGAGGTGACCTACGACGGTCTCGACGATGCGGGCAAGGTGACGTTCAGCGTCAATCCGGGCGACGGCATCAAGACGCTCCACATGGTGCTCGGAACGAAGAAGAGCATCGATGAGTTGCTCAACGTGAAGGGTTACGACTACATCATGGCCACCGAGGCCACCGATTTCACCGCCAGCAGTTGGAACGAGTTCCAGGCCCAAGGCAAGAACAAGTGGAATGTGTCGGCAGAGAGCCACTACTCGTTCCTCGTGCTTGGCGTGGATGCCAATGGCGACCAGGTGAAGCGACAAATAGACGACATCTACATCAAGCCGGTGAGCAACGACAACTGTCCGAAGCTCAACACCGACAGCTTCAGCGTCGAGAATCGCGCGCTCTACGCCCATTACAGTTTCGCCTCGAAGACCTCGGCTCCCATCACCAAGGCCACCCTGCTTTTGATGAGCGAGAACGATTGGGACAATGCGCTCAACGACCTGCAGGGCACCCAGGGCTATGAGAATCCGTCGGACGCCTGGCCAGTGCTGATGGCTTCCGACAAGGCCACCGATGTGACGTCGCAGTTGCAGGACGGCACGTTCACTTACACCAAGACCTTCACCAGCGCTGAGCGCGATTGGTATGTGTTGGTGTTTGCCGTGACCGACGCCAATGGCACGTCGATCACTCGCACGGCGTTCCATTCGCAGATCGAGAATGCCGAGCCTACCACCCTGAGCCACACCTACCCCGTGGCTTCGGCTGCCAAGGTTGCCGCTGCCACGCCCGCCAAGGGCATGAAGGTGGCCAACGGCAAGGTGCGCGTCAAGGCATCGCAGTCGCTCCGCATTGTGAAATAGCCCATTCCGCCGTGTGTGGACGAAGTGATCCGCATGGGTGATTCTAAAATAAAAGGGAGGCAAGCGCAGATGGATGTGCTTGCCTCCCTTTTTGTAGGTATGCTTGTGCGAAGTGGATGATGCTATTCTCCTGTGCCGGTTAGGCCACCCAGTAGATGTAGCCGAGGGTGATGAGGCTGATGCTGAGCCACAGTAGCACACCCTGGATGAGCGGGCGCAGACCCACGCTGCGGAGCGTTTCGCGCGTGAGCGACGCGCCGATGAAGAACAGCGAGAGAGTGATGAGGTGCTTGGCCAACTTGTTCACCGCGCCACTCATCTGCCCACCCATCGTGGCGGCGGTGTCGCCCAGGAGCGAGGCGTTGCTCAGCACGTAGGTGTTGAAGACGATGGCCACCACAAACCACACGATGAAGGGCGGCACACACTGGTACCAACGCTTCGTGGGGCCGTCGGTCGAGGCGGCCAGTGTCTGGCGGAAGAAGAACGGCGTAACCAAGGCCAGCACCACGATCCACAGGGCGCGCGTCAGCTTGATGGTGGTGGCCACCTCCAAGGCGCTCACTCCCTGCTGGGCAATCAGCTCCGGGTGCATCTGGTCGTAGGCGGCACCTGCGCCCACCACCGACGACGTGTCGTGGATGGCGATGGCCGCCCACATGCCAAACTGCTTCATCGTCATGCCCAAGGCGTCGCCAATGGTGGGGAAGATGAAGAGGGCCACGGCGTTGAGCACAAACACCACACCCAACGCCACCGACATGCTCTCGGCCTTGGCTTTCAGCACCGGGCCGACGGCGGCAATGGCCGATCCGCCACAGATGGCGGTGCCCGACGACAGTAGGTAGCTGGTTTGCGAGTCGACCCCCAGCAGCTTGCGGCCAAACAGCCAACCCAATCCCAACGTGCCAAACACGCTGACGATGGTGAACAGCATGCCCTCGGAGCCCGAGGCAAGCGCTTGGTTGACGTTCATGCCGAAGCCCAGGCCGATGACCGAGTATTGTAGGAGCTTCTTCGACATGGTCTTGTTGAACGTGGGGAACGCCTTGCCAAAGAGCAGGGCGAAGGCGAAACCGATGGCCAGGGCGATGGGCGACGACACCCATTGGGCCACCCATGCCCAGGGACCTAAGTCGACATGAAACACTTCGACCACAAAGCCCATCAACAACGACAGGCCCAACACGGCGACGATCGCTATGTAACAGAGTTCTTTCTTCTGCATCTGATAATCTTTTATTTGCTGTTTGCTTTGTTTGTTTTGCGCGGCAAAGGTACGAAAAATCCTCAGCGCATCGGCCTTTTTGCCCCATGAATATCCGCCAAAACGTAAAATAGCACCTACAACGCCTCCTTTTGCAGGCGTTGCCGATGCTATTGGTGTATGAATGGTGGAGCGCTCAGGCACATTCTCGCCCGTGGATTCTTGGGGTGCGCCTACGCTCCTGGTGTGTGGCGGGTTACAGGTCCCATCCCACGGCGCTGGCTCCGAGCACAGCGGCCGAACTGCCATCGAGGGCGCTCAGCAGGAACTGGGCCTTGCCCTTGTAGATCTTGAGCACGTGCTCGTTGTAGCTTCTCACCAGGGGCTTCATGAGCAGGTCGCCAGCCTTGGTCAGACCGCCGAAGAACACGAAGGCCTCGGGCGAAGAGAAAGTGGCGAAGTTGGCGCAAGCCTCACCCAGCAATTCGCCAGTGAACTCGTAGATCTCCAGGGCCAGCTTGTCGCCCTTCTGGGCGGCGATCGACACATCAAGCGATGTGATGTCCTCCGGATTCATGTCGCGCAACAGCGACGGCGTGTCGCTCTTCTCCAGGAACTCGCGTGCCGTGCGAGCCACACCCGTTGCCGAGCAGTAGGTTTCCAGGCATCCTCTACGCCCGCAACCACAGAGACGACCGTTCTCCGGGCGCACGATGACGTGGCCCAGCTCACCGGCCAGACCGTCGCTGCCGTACACCATCTGGCCGTTGCAGATGATGCCCGATCCCACACCTGTGCCGAGGGTGATCATGATGAAGTTTTTCATGCCGCGAGCCACACCGTAGATCATCTCGCCGATGGCTGCTGCGTTGGCGTCGTTGGTGAGGCCCACAGGGATGCCGCCCAGACGCTCCGAGAACATCTTGGCCAATGGCACAGAGTGGTCGTGTGCCCAAGGAAGGTTGGGGGCGAAGTCGATGCTGCCCGTATAGAAGTTGCCGTTGGGTGCGCCGATACCCATCGCCTTGATCTTCTCGATGCCGCCCACCTGGTCGATGATGATGTGGAGCGCATCGATCGATGCGTTCACATAATCCTCTTCGTTGTCGTAGGCCTTTGTCTTGATGGCTGTCGTAGCCTTGATTTCACCACGCGCGTCGACGATGCCGAACACCGAGTTGGTGCCGCCGAGGTCGAGACCAATGACGTATGGTTTCATTGCGTTCTGTTCGTTCATGATAGTACGTAAGTGTTTAGTTAAGAGTTTAAGTTGCCGCCCTGATGATGCGATGCGGCTTGCATGTTGCAAAGATAGAGCAGCCTATCTTCTGCAAAGATAAACTATTTTTTGCAGAGAACTCATCGCTTTGCAGTATTTTTTTTATAAACAAGTGGGAAAAGGTGTGCAAGGCGGTGGGACGGAAGGGTCGGCGTGCGCCTGTAGGACCGTGGGAGCGAAGGCGCAAGACGAATGAAGCTGCTGGACTCCAACGAAATCCGGCAGCTCCGCGATGTGTGCATATTTGTGGTGAATGGGATTGAAATCTAATGATCGATTTGGGATTAATTGTTATTTCACTATATCCATCAGTGTCTCAAAGCTATCCACTTTACCATATTTCACATTGGACGTAGATATTTGAGCAAACAATTTTTCGGCACAAGCTATCTTGCCCTTCTCTATTTCGCGCAGGTCCATGCTCGACATGGAGCCTTTTGTCTCTGCTACAAAATAGATGTGCTTCACCTCGCCTTCTTGGAACGCAATTGCCCAGTCGGGAGAATAGTTGCCTACTGGTGTTGGGATATGGAATCCTTTGGGCAACTTGGCATATACCGCAACTTCCTTTGCCGTGTCAATCTGACCAACAAACTTGCGTTCTCCCTCGCTATCCGTAAACACATAGTCAACAATGCTTTTCTTGCCCTCGAAGGCACGGTCTATTGTTCCGTGTTTTTCTTGCGTGAAGATGTCGCTGTCAAACTTTCCGTCTATCCTGTTGTAGCTGATATGCTCAACGATGATTGTGGCTTTCTGCTCCAGAATCAGGCGTGTTACCTTGCGGATAAACTCTTCAGGGTTCATCTTATACATGTCAAACTTCGGCGGACGAATCTTTGAAAGTATTGCTGCCACCGTCTTTCGGGTCAGACGAGTAGCGCTGCTTATCTTGCCCAACAGGTCATAGCGCACATTGCTTACAATATCCGTTTTCAGTTTCTCTGTTGCACTTTCCTGCTGGTGCATCATTTCGCCGTGCTTCATGTCGTTGAGCGATGCCTTGTCCTTTTGCTCGCCTCGTGTCACAACATAGCTCAACTGGGTTACCTCCAGTTCTTTGTTTATTGCGGCAACCGCTTTTTCAATAAGTTCCTCGCTGTCGAAGCTGACCGTGTAGGCATACTTGTGATTGATGCGTCGCCAAAGTTCCTGAAACTCCTTCTTCATGAAGTTGTCGTTGAGCTTGTTGTCGGGCGTTGTCGTCTTGCTGCCATCATCAATCATATCCTTCAATACGCTCGGATCGTAGATGCTCTGAACAAGCCTCATTACCGATTTGCTCATGGGCTTCAACTCGTCGGCTAAAGGCAACAAGGTTTCTTCGGCACAAGCCTTGCGGAATATTTCCGTTACCTCTCCTTCCTTGGTGATATAGTTCTTCGTGCGCAACTGAAAGTAGATATCCTGTGCGTCATTCTTCGTGATGGTGTACTTCGATCCATCATCGCAGGTCACGATTTTACCAGTGAAGAAGTCAACGTCGGCCTTTGTCGGACGGTCGTAGAGGTCTTGCTTGATGTCGCGCTGCAAGTCAGCCACAAAGGTTGCGTATCCTTCGCTGGCTATGACGGTAAGTCGGTTTACCTTATGCACCTCTTCCGGAAGTGCGTCGTTGTCCTGGCGCACACCATATCTGTCTACGCACAAACGCAAGCCACGGCCCACCTCCTGACGCTTCTGCGAAACGCTGTTCGACTGGCGAAGCGAACATATCTGGAACACGTTGGGATTGTCCCAACCTTCACGGAGCGCTGAGTGGGAGAAGATGAAGCGCACAGGCTCGTCGAGGCTGAGCAGTCGCTCCTTGTTCTTCAAGATAAGGTCGTAAGCCGAGGTGTCATCGCTCTGGTCGCTGCCACGCTTTACAGAACTGTTTATAGAACGGCCTTTCTTGTCAATCGAGAAATATCCGGCATGGGTGGCGTGGGCTGATATGCTTTCAAGGTATGCCATATAGTCAGGGTCGTACATATTCTGATTGTTATTCAGCTCATCCATATACTCCTGCTCGAATATCTCGCCATAGCGTCCCAACTGCTGGTTGCCGTCGTCGTCATACTGGCGGTAGTTTGCCACTTCGTCGACGAAGAATAGCGATAGGCACTTTATACCACGCTTGAACAAGGCCGACTCCTTGCGGAAGTGCGCCTTGATGGTTTCGCGTATCTGTATGCGTGCCTTATGGTCGGCTGTAACATTTCCTTGGATATCTTTCACGTTTAGCGTTACGCCATTACTAAATATAGCCTTGCCACGCAAAGGGTCAATCTCTGTTAACATATAGCCACGATACTGCTCCATTTCTCCTGAGAGATAAAAGAGGTCGTCGCCTTCGCCTACATTCTTGTAGGCTCGCTTGATGTTGCCGCTCTTGCTCTGCACGTCTATCTCCAGGCGCACCATCGGTGGCTCGTTCTTCGACAGGACGACGCTGTCGAAATAGATGTAGCTTTCCGTGCCTTTGAGGTTGCGAAGTTCGAAGCCCACCACCTCTATCTTCTTCACCAACTTCTGGTTGTAGGCATCCAGCGCATCGAGCACATACACGGGGTTGTGGGTCTCTCGGTGTGTGGCCGAATAGTTGAGCGTGAACAATGGGTTGAAGCGTGCCAACGCTGTCTGTGTGGCTGCGCCGCCCATCTTCTGCGGTTCGTCCAATATGATGATTGGGCGGTTGGCTGCTATCACGTCGATGGGTCGGCGTGAGCCAAACTCGTCGCGCTTGTCGTAAATGATGCGGGCATACTTGTTTTTACCACCTTCTTTCATCGAGGTGTTAAACGCCTGCGTATTGATGATCATCACGGAGATGTCGGCACTCTGCGAGTAGGTGTCTATCTGATTGAGGTTGTCCGAATTATAAACGAAGTAGCGTGCCTTCTTGCCATACTGCTCCATGAAGTGGTCTTGGGTGATGTCGAAACTCTTCTTCACTCCTTCGCGTATGGCGATGCTGGGCACAACGACGATAAACTTTGTCCAACCGTAGCGTTTGTTCAGCTCAAACATAGTCTTCACGTAGACGTAGGTCTTACCTGTACCGGTCTCCATTTCTATATCGAGCTGGCAGGCTCCAAGGCGCTTTATCACCTCATTGCTAAGGTGGATGTTGTTCTGTGTCTGTATCTGATGGATGTTCTTCAGCAACTCATCCTCCGAAAGCACTATCTCGCCGTTCTTGTAGCCTGTGTCATGCCCGCTGAAACTGATGCCTTTTTGCTCTATGCGCTTGCCGTTGTCAATGACGTACACCTTTCCCTGGTCCATCTTGTAGTCCAAGAGTCCCTGGTTGGGCTGCCCATTAAAGATGTCGACGGTGCTTTCCACGGCATCGGTCTGATATTGTTGTATCTTGAATTTTAACTTCATTATTCTTACTACAATTGTTTTTAGACGACTATAAAATTTTTAACGACAATAGAGACAATAGAGACAACTTTTGTGAAAATGTATTTGTTTCAAGGCGAAGCCTGTTGTCTCTATTGTCGTCTTAAAAAAACATAGTTTCCTATGTCCTTTCAATCACCATTACATCTTCATGCTATCATAATTATTTCTTGTCGTTCTTTATCACTCATCTGCGCTTATTGGATTTCCATACATATTCAATATCTCATCCGTATCTTCATCATACAGGTAGCGTTCTATCTCAAAGTATTTTGGCGCAAAATTCACAAGTATGCCGTAACGGTATTTCAGAAGGTGCATATAATTGAATAGTTGTGCCCTGTGATTTTCATTGAGTTCGGAAACAGCTTTGCATTCAACAATGATGTTATTCTTGCACAGGAAATCCAATCGAAAAGAAGCTTTCATCTTCTTTCCATGAAAGTAGGGATTAAACGCCATCTCGCGTTTATAACTCACGCCTATTTCTTGGAGTTGCATTTCCAACGCCTCTTGATAACAACTCTCATTAAGCCCAACTCCCATTTCTTTACGCACTTCATATATAGCGCCCACAACGTCATACATGTAAGCCTTGCTTTCTTTTATGCCTACCATATCACTTGTTTTATTAACTTTGACATATGTCAAGAACAAAGATACGATTTTATTACGAATAATATAGTCGTATTATCATCATTATTTTTTAACGACAATAGAGACAATAGAGACAACTTTGTTACAATAAGTTTCTTGTTTCAAGGCGAAGCCTGTTGTCTCTATTGTCTCTATTGTCTCTATTGTCGTTTTAATCATCTCACAAAATTCTTGCCGTCGTGTTAGGCGAATAGGTCTTGAAGATCTGCTCGAAGTTGGTTGCCGTGGCATCATCTGCCATGCCAGTATCACGCAGAACGGCATACGTTGGCTGCATCTTCGCAATGGCTTTCACCACATCATCGGAAACGTCCTGATCGAAGCAAGCCACAAGATAGCCGTCGCCTACATTGTATATGGTCTTGCCATCCACTTTGCTCTCTTCTATTTTGCTGTCGAGCGTTGCACCGAGCTCCAGCATCACTTGGAACAGGAGATCTTTGCTTGTACGGTCGTCCTTCACGTTGTCTACCAAGGTGAACAATTCCAGTTGTGATGTCTCCTTCGGTGAATAGAACACTTCCTTCATGTTGCTGCTGTCGAGCTTCAACACACGGAAACCTGTGTCGAGGTTTTGTGTAGTGAGTGGAGAGTCTGCCTTAATCTTGGCACCAGCACGACGGATTCGCTCTTTGCCGATTTCGCAGATGTTCTTATAGCCAGCTTTATAGGCTTCGCTCTTCTCATCGGTCAGTTCGGGTAACTGAACCATGATGAACTTGCGGTTGTCTCCATCTTCGGCGTTGAGCTGCATAACGGCGTGGGCGGTTGTGGCGGAGCCGGAGAAGAAGTCGAGAATAAGGGAATCTTTATCTGAATAAAGTTGCAAACAACGCTCTATAAGTGAAACCGGTTTTGGATAATCAAAGTATTTTTTACCATTAAACAATTGAGCTAACTTTTGAGTTGCTCCCTGAGAATGGTCTACTTCTGTATATTTCCATATAGTCATGGGTGTGATACCTGTTTTACGCAATTCAGAAAGAAAACGTTTCATTGCAGGTACATTGTCACCATTTGGTCCAAACCAAATTCTATTGTCTTCGAGTCTCTCACGAAAAGCCTTTCGTGAGAGACTCCAGCTGCGCCCAGCTGGAGGCTCTACTACACGCCCCGAAGGAGTTGTGATAGGATAAATATTTTCTTGTACAGCTGGACCTACAGATAAATCACTTGCCTTCCAAACACCTCGAGGGTCATTGTCGGGATTTGAATATCTGCCATTTGCTTCATCACTTCTGCCAATACCATGACAAACTGCAAAATCAATATTCTTTGCATAGCACAATATATAATCATGAGAAGGTGAAAAGTGTTTCATCAAATTAATAGGTGAATATGCCCTTTCCCAAACTACTTGAGCCAAAAAGTTCCTTTCGCCAAATACTTCATCTGTTATATTCTTTAAATTCTTTGCCTCATTATCGTCAATCGAGATAAATATAACACCATCCTCGGTCAGAAAGTCCCTTGCCACTTTCAGTCGTGGATAAATCATATTCAGCCAATCGGTGTGGAAGCGTCCGTTGCTTTCGGTGTTCGTCACCAGACGATTGCCCTGCTCGTCAAATTGTCCTGAGTTGGCGAGATATTCTGCAGCCGACTCTGCAAAGTCGTCTTCATAAACAAAGTCGTTACCGGTGTTGTAAGGTGGGTCGATGTAGATCATCTTCACCTTATGGAGATAGGTCTCCTTAAGGCATTTCAGCACATCGAGGTTGTCGCCCTCGATGTACAGGTTCTGTGTGGTGTCGAAGTTCACGCTCTCCTCCGGGCATGGGCGCAGCGTGGCGTTGATGGGGGCATTGGCAGCAAGGATAGCCTTGCGCTTGTCGGGCCAAGTAAACTGGTAGCGCTCTTCGTTGCCTTCTACAATATCGGAAGACAGCAGCTGGCGCAGCTTGTCGAAGTCAACGGAACGTTTTATCCTCCCCCGTTGGGTTTTAACCTCTGTGATACATTCAGGGAACAATTCGGCTATTCGGCTGATATTGTCCTGCACACCATCAGCGGTCTGCATTTTTAGTTTGTCCATTATGTTTCGGTTTTACATTATAACTTATTATCTTTTAACGACAATAGACTTGTTTTTTTTAACGACAATAGAGACAATAGAGACAACTTTAGTGACAATGTCTTTGTTTGAAGGCGAAGCCTGTTGTCTCTATTGTCTCTATTGTCGTTTTTAAGAATTCCCATTATCTTCATCATTGCTTAACGATGTCGTCATTCATATTTATGATTGTCGTCATTTATTCATTGTTTTCTTTCAGTTTCACAAGTTGCTGGTGCAACTCAAACTTCTTCTTTGGCTGTCGCTCTTTAGCTATTTTAGCTTCGAGGGCAGCTATTTCTTGCCGCAACGCCTCTTGCTCCTTCGTCTGCGCCACAGCAGTATGTATGTCTTTTGCCTCGGAAGTGATGTCAGCACCAGCCACCTGTTTTACTATGGCTGAATACACTGCATCCGTGTCTTGCCCGTCGAGCGATAAAGACAGCTTATCGGCTGAAGTCCAACCAGTTTGGAAAGTCTTGACTATATCAAACCGGGTGTTAGCGGCATCATGCCATTCCTTGTAGTTCACCAGCAGACAGAAGTCGTCATCGTGCTGAAGCAAGAAGAGCGTGTGGCGAGGCATCTGGCGGTCGATAAAGACTAACACATCCGTCGGTACGGTCTCACCTTTCAGTTCGATGCGGAACACGGCAATCTCGTGCACCGTCTTTCCGTCTGCCACACTGAGCGTGGAGGGTGCCAGCTTCGCCGTCCACGTGATGCTCTCTACGCTGTCCACAAACCGCTGCTTCATTTTGGCATTTACCTCCAGATTGCGGTAGAACGCCGTCTTGGGCACAGGCTTGCCCACAAGGATACTCTTGGGAAATACTATCATTGCTCCTCTATTATATTATCATTTTCAACAGGTGGCAAATAATCGCTTGCCTTGGCTGGCGAAATAACCTTGTGGCCGAGTTTTGATTCCAATTGATTGCGTGCTACTTTTGCTACGCTTCCGCCATCCTTAGCCACACGCTTCTGTTGGTTAAAGCCCTGAGGATTGCGCTGTTTAGACAATTCTGTGGCAGAAGCCTCGGCGAGCATATTGAGCGCAATCTCCATATTGGTCATGTTGTCGCGTAGACTTTCTTTCTTCAGACCCTTGAATTGCTTGTATTGCTTGGTGCTCATTCCGCTCCATTCACGAGTGATAATGTCGGTAAGAGATGCATACTGCATGCCCTGCTGAACGCCTGTTCTTGCCCATTCGTCTGTTAGTTCTTTTCTTATCTCAATAGACTTGATGCGCTGGTTTATCCATGTGTCTGAATATCCCAATCGCTTATAATCCATCACAGCCTGGTCGATGCTTTTCTCCGGGTCTTGCATCTGCTCCAACCGTGTGCTTGCCACTTGTGCCATCCACAACTTGAAAGGCTCTGCCTTGGGAGAAGGAATGGACTGTATAAGACGGAACAGTTGCTCTGTATCAGCCACATCCGTCAAGCGGAGCTTTCCGTCGGCTGCACGCAATTTCAAACCGTGACAATTTGTCACGGTTTCATTTCCTTCTTGTTTCAGTCTTTGTTTTAACTTTCTCCAATATGCTGCAGGATCTTTGCTTTCGGTCAATACCGCACAAACATCCACTATAGAGAAATACCATTTCTCTTCTTTGTCGTCCCATACGGAGCGTATCTTCTTTTCTTCAAATAACTGAAGGGCTTCTCTCTTTGTCATAAACAAAGTATATAATGATTAGTTACAAAAGTACAAAATATTATTTATACTACAATCGCCCTCTTCGATAATTTATCCGGTGCCCAGCCATTCCATGCTATTTCGGGGTCTCGGGCCATGCGGTGGGCTTTTGTTTCGGTCTAATGACCGATTGGGGAAAATAAGGTGGGGAGGTTGGGGCGCAATGTGAATTTTGGCAACAATCTATATTGGAATCTACATCGTTGTCGGCGACAACGAAACGATTGGGCGGAAATGCGCTATTCTCAGCGATGTTGCGTAACCTATTGGATGGCAAGAAGTTACTGAAAAACGAGCGGATTTTGCGCTCCTGTTTTATCTTTCCACGTTGCGAAACATGCCTAATCGGGCGTCGATACATGGTCTTTTGAGATGCGAAACGTGGTCTTTCGAGGTGCGGTTAGGTAGGTATCGCAACTTCAAAGACGCCTAATGGTGAGCGCGCATCGCAGATGAGTGACGGTGAGTGCGGAAAAACAATGGTTCCGCTGTCTGGTTCAACGAAAAACGCTGCACAACTTTTGTACCAAAATATCATACAAAACGTGTTGCGCCAAGTGCGGAAAGGACAGCGTGGGGGCATCAATCAAAGCGGCACGCCACGAGGGGGCGATTTTCTCTGCCCTGCGGTGGATGGCGATAAATAAGCAAGCGACCTGTAAAGGGCAAAAGTATTGAAACAGAGAGAATTATATTTACTTTTGCCCTTGTAGGGCGTAGCGTGTCGCTATGCTATGGAGATCATTGGGCTTTCAGCCCGCTTTGCTTGATAGGGCTAAAACTGGATCATCCGACATTTGGAGTGAAAAATAACACACGTTAGTATTTACGCTCAGA
>OGJV01001089.1_pt1 | contig 12556 bp, 25 predicted proteins | sample 1572271 | NCBI WGS metagenome assembly OGJV01 (sample SAMEA2582107, study PRJEB24529) | metagenome | biome: Human gut stool | place: China | collected 2011
AATCGATTACATAGTGTTAGTTAATATTAAGGATTTCAAAAGATTGTATTATGGAGATGACAGATGCAAAAGTAGTAGAGAAGAAAATCTACGAAGAGGGAAAGAAGCACGATGAGTATGCTTCTAAAGGTATCGCAGGCACAGGATTGGGTCTTGGCATAGCTGGTACAGCACTCGGTCTTGGTGCTTGGTTGTTTGGCGGTAATCGCAGCGTGTTTGGTTCACTCGGTGGCAGTAATATGCCTGAGAATGTGAACATCAACGCAAACGGTTATGGCGCAAATGCGAATGCCAACCAGCCAACCGCCTTGCAGGTAATGGAGAAGGAATGCGCTGATGAGGTGAAGTTGCTTACCGACATGTTCGGCTTGAAGCTTGACACCGCTAACAAGTTCTACGCTATGCGTGAGACTGACATCGCAGAAAAGTTCTCTATGTACAAGGGTGCTACTGATGCCATCAACGCAGAGAACCGCCGTGCAATGCAGGCTGAGTTCGGACTTTACAAGTCTCAGGTAGATGCGGACTTCGGTCTGTACAAGAACCAGCGAGACCAGTACGATGCGTTGCAAGCTAAGTATTGTGACCTCGACAAGAAGGTAGCCATTATGGAAGCCCTCACTCCTTACAAGGAGAAGCTTATGATGGCTTACGTCAAGGAGAACACTTGCAACTGCTTGCGAGGGCAGTTGATGCTCCCGAACACTCCAGTACTCCAGGGATTCGGTAGTTACAGCGGCTGCAACTGCGGCACTACAACCACCACAACGCCCAGCACTGGTGCGTAGCAAGGCAAAGACCGTAAGACGGACTAAGAAGAAATGAGTTGGTGAGGGGTGTTTGCCCTCGTTGGTGGATGCCCTCTCACCTCTCTATAACATATCACCAACTTAAAGATATTGATTATGATGAATTTCGGAAACAGCCCTTTACTTGATATGGGCACAAGTCAGCAGCAGCCGCAAATGATGGATGCCGAGTTGCAGAAGGTGTACGAGGCTATACAACAGAAGCGAGCATCTATCAATATGCAAGCGCAGCAATCCGCCACCCCACTTTGGGATGAGATTGATAAGATTGAGGACAATCTTACGGGCGCACAACGTCAGTACTTGATGCAGAATCAGGAATACGTTAATAGCTTGCAATATGTGTCTAAGCTAGTGCAAGATGAGGAATTGCGTATCATACGCCCTCGCATTGAGAGTACTCAGCAAGGACAGGAAGCATTGAAGAAGCACTTATCTTTGATGCAGCGTTTGAGAAAAGAAGTAGCGCAAGCAGAGGAACAAAAATCTGCTATGCTCAACGATTATATGACTAACCACAGCGACAAAACTTGGCAAGAATATCTCGTTTGGTACAACAAAACAAAGAAAGGAGAAACTAAGAAATGAACGTAACAGAACTGAAAGAGAAACTGCTTACATCGCTTGATTTGTGGGCAGACGCAAGAATTAGCGACATGGTGAAGGAGAACCCTGCATTGGCTATTCCTTCCGTGTATATGAAGCGAGCTTCACATAACATCATCGCCAAACACAAGGATAGTTGGGGCAAGAGCATTGACAACGCTACCCTATTCATTGCCGATGAAGACGGCAACATAGATGCCAACACGATATTTGAAGATATGATGCAGATGCTAAAATCCGTGGAAGATTACAAATTCGATGTAGGTTTTATTCACGGACATATCGACAAAGGAGTTGTGTCTATTGACCTGCCAGATGGAATTGCCACTGCTATCCTCTTTGGAAGCAAGCGAAGCATCAACTTCACAGAGGAGGACTTTGTAGAGTTGAAAGATTTGATAATAGGTTAAAATATATAAGATATGGAAACAAAAGACATTATGAGCAAGTTTGATGAGCTGTATGGGATGATGGCATCATCAGCCAACGTGAAGTATATGCGCACATTTGGAGACACAATGCGCTGCATGATGAAGGATATGGCATCAAAGCACCCAGAGTTGGCGCAAGAGTATCTTGATAAGCTCTGCGCCATCAAGTGGAAGAACTATCTTACCAAGAATGAGGCATCAGAGATTGTAAAGGGAATGAATCCATCTGCAACATGGGATATGCAGACATGGCTCAATGCTATGACTGGTCTCGGACTTGCAACAGAGGAGAAGCCTTACTACAACGATTACGCTTTGTACGTTGCGATGAACCAGGTAGTAAGCGACCACGGATGTACAATCGCCAAGATCCTCGGCAAGGAAGATGTGAAGGATATTGGTACAGAGCATTTGGTCAAATATGCACACAGTCTTGCTCTTGACTTGTTAAAAGACAAGGATGGCGTGTACGACATCAGAGAGTATTTTCTGAAGTAACATCAAAAATATACGGTTATGAAAAAGGTATTCGAAGACATTATAGCTAGCAATGACATGCAGGCTATAAAGAACTGTGTTACGATAATGGCTGATTGTTGTGAAGTCGGAATGAACGACAGCGTAATGCTTGATATGATGAAGCAGGTAAAGGGAGAGATTGGCGCGTGTCATTATGACGAAGAAATGGCAGATATGCATCTTTGTCTCATAGATCAGCTTCACACTAAAGACGTTGCCAAAGACTATTGGCACGAAGTCAAGAACGACAACATTACCATTAGCGATTGGTGCGTTTTGTGGGGTGAAATGGTAAAACGCAACGCCGGAAAGATTAAGAAGTGGTTCCCGAAAATCAACACGCTTGATTTCGAGAGAAAGATTTTCGACGAATGCGTTTCTTTCCTGGAAAACGGCGGAATGCCATATTATGATCTGAATATCTGATTTTTTCGTTATTCTGAATGAAGTTTCGGTTTTTTTTGCTATCTTTGCATCAAAAGACCGAAACTTTATTTTTATTAATTATTCAGGATAACAGATTATGACAGATTTATTAGATTCATCACAGATTCGGCAGATAGGTGTAACTATATTTTCAGCTATACTTGCCTTTGCAACGCCAACAGAAGGCTTCGTTTTGGCGCTGGTTATCGCCTTTGGCTTCAATATCTTCTGCGGTATGCGAGCTGACGGTGTGAGTGTTGTACGATGCAAGAACTTTTCAGCATCAAAGTTCAAGAACGCAATTCTTGAAATACTTCTCTATGTATCCATTGTTTATGTGATCTACGGCATCATGTTAGGTTGCAACGATGGTACGGAAGCTTTATTTGTGATCAAGATGCTTACGTATATATTCTGCTATGTGTATATATGCAATGCGTTTAAAAATCTCATCAAGGCGTACCCTAAGAACATCTCATTCCGGGTTATTTACTATATTCTGAGATTCGAGTTCGCAAAGGCGCTGCCTAGCTACTGGAAGCCGATTATTGACAGACTCAACAATGAGTTTGATAAAAAAGAGGAGGAAAACAAAAATGGCAAACAGTAAGATTTTGGAGCCTTTCATTCTCAAGTGGGAAGGTGGCTTCGTTTATGATAAGGATGATTTGGGTGGAGCTACCAATATGGGCGTGACTCTCGCTACGTACCGCTCAGTATTCGGCAGCAAGAAGACGGTTAACGATTTAAAGCGTATGACCAGGGTGCAATGGGGCATAATCTTCAAGAAGTTCTACTGGGATAAGTGGGAGGCTGACAATATCAAGGATCAGAATATTGCAAACATCCTCGTGGATTGGCTTTGGTGCAGTGGTTCTTATGGTATCAAGATTCCACAGAGAGTGCTTGGCGTTTCTGTCGATGGTATTGTCGGCTCGAAGACAATCGCCGCCATTAACGCAAGAGATGGTAGAGATCTGTTCGACACCATCAAGCAGGAAAGAAAAGATTTCATTGACCGTATCTGTCAGACAAGGCCTCAGAACAGAAAGTTCAAGAATGGTTGGCTGAACAGAATTAATTCGCTTGCTTATGAAACTGATTGATAAGATAACAAGAGTTGTAATCGCCATTGCAGTAGCAATGCTGATTCTATCAATGTTCTGTAGATGTAAGGCGAAAGAACGTGTGATAGAAAAACAGACATATATCACTGATAATCGCAATGAGTCTCAGTGGGATTCAATCTTTAACGCAAGGCTTATTAAGGAACTGGAATCATATAAAGTATCTCACAAGGAATCGGTGAAGTCTATAACGAAAGAGAAGACCCATATAAGGGATAGTACAGCTTCGAAATACGATGCGAACGGAAACAAAGTCGGCGAAGACAGATTTCACTACGAATTTCACGAGATATCACAGGAAGATGTACAGATACTGAGAGATAGTATTTCGAGCCTTAAGGAATACAAGGATAGTGCTGCGATATATCATAGCAAGTGTGACTCCTTAATCTCAGTGATAAGTAAAATATCGAAAGATAAAGTATATGTCGATAGACAACTATCAAAGGCCGATAAAGCTTTCTTGAATATAGGTAAGATAGCTTCAGTTTGTCTTTTTATAGGCATTCTCGCATTTTTAGGTTGGATATACAGGAAGTCAAAGCTACACAAACGTTCTTAGTTTTTTCTAATGTTTTTATTTTTGGTTATTAGTTGATTTACAAACAAAAAGGGGTGACCGCACGCGATGTGTAGCCACCCCTAAGCATATAGATAATGCACAGAAATTCAATCTTCTTCAGCTTGCAGGAACTTAATACTATACTCCGTTTCGTAGTATTTCTTCTGTTCGTCGGTCAGCATTCTTGTTTTGCTGTCAAAGAACAGGGTAAGCAACTCTCCATAATCCTTGTCGTAAAAGTAGTTATACTTTCGGCAAAGATAATTTCTGGCATTCATACACTTGCCGGGAACAGTCTTAAACTTACGCTTTGTCTTCTGTGGCAAACCGCTGGCAGCTCTCAGCTTCTCAACGGCAAGAACCTTTCTCAGTGTTTCCTGTCTCTTTCTGTTAGCCTCATCGGTACGTGTACGAGCAGCACTCTCCTTCTGTATTCGTTTTGTGGTCTCATCTGTATGCTTGACCCCAATCCTCCTAGCCAGGTTGTTGACCGATGCCTTTGTTATACCGAGAATATTCCCTACCTCTGTGGCAGAAAGAGCTGGATAGAGATTACGAATAGCCTGATCCCTCACCTCCTTCGCTTCCTTCTTCCTTTGAATAAAGGAGTCCCCATGCAGCTTATGTAGCCACCAGTAGATGGTCTGTATGGTGCATCCGAATGACTTCGCCAATTTGCTTGGCGACTCACACGGATGCTCCTTTATGTAATTTTTCTGTTCGTCTGTAAGTACGTTCATAGGCTACTTTTTATCAGAAGAGCCGTAGCCGTTATCGCCACGTTCTGTTTTACTTAACTCGTCCGTCTCTATAAGCATGATGTTGTCACTTGTTTCCAGGTGGAATTGAACGATTTTATCACCAACCTTGTATCGCGGCATATTTGGCATAACGTGATAGAATACGGCAGAAATCTCGCCAGTATATGGGTCATCGACAGTGCCTTCGCAATTACTGAGAATCATACCAGTCTTATATACGGAAGAACGAGGACGAAACGTAAAACACCTAGAAATGTCGGCAGGTTTGTTGCGGTTTTCAATCTGCAAAGCAAATCCAAGACCGTATTTCCATACGTTAGGCGCAATCTCTTCCTCTGAAACAGCATAGCAGTCATAGCAGAAATCATCATCGTGCGCCTTGGATGGCATAATAGCGTTCTCGTTGGTCTTTTTGAATAAAACAGGCACACCAACAACTTCGGTGAATCTATCAATCTCCACGCCATCAACATTCACCTTTCCGTAGAACATATCGGCAGGGCGAGTCCAAACCTTGCACTCTCCATAGAGAGCCTGATAAACAACTTCTTTCTCCTGAGTTTCACTATTAGTGACCTCAGTAATAAATCTGTAATAACCTCCTTTAAAATGTCTGTAAATCTTTTCCATTTTAATATTTAAAGTTTAAAATTCATGTTCATCACATACTTGGTCGCAAGATGATTCATGCTCGTTATTGCTGCACCATCCTACGCCGTAAACGTCTTCGTTGCCAAACCAATGACAGTTGCCACAACATCTTTCTTTATACATCTTGCGTTGCTTCCTTTTTGGCTTTATCTAATACTTTCAAAATACAATCACTAGCTATTTCGTCTGCATAACGCATAGGAATGTAACCTCTTTTATAGCCCCTTACGGCACAATTATTAACAGTAAGTCTATGATTAATTCTAAGAATTAATTCATACACATCATCGTCAGACTTACATTTTCGTAACCCATCTTCTATATCTCCTCTAAGAAGACACGGAACATCGTGAGTTTTTATGTAATTTAAAACTATTTCTTTGTAGCTCATATCACTTAAATTTAATGATGAAAAACTCAGTATCTATCCATTTATCCAAGCAACGTATTTTTCTTTGACAAACTCTTTGGTGAAGACCTTATCGAAGAGATAATGAGCATCTGTTTGTGTCATAAACCCTAGAGGATGATAAGCACCAATGCAGTTCTCTTTCTTATCCCAATATGCCGTTAGCTTTTCTTTCTTTTTAAGTCTCATACGCTACTTTTTTTATCGAATTTATTGCCAATAATAGACCATTCTGAACAGTGAGCAATAGCTGTAAAAGAAAAATTAATATTCCCAGTAACATCTGAACATTTAAAACCACATAAAGAATCATCCCATTTTACCGTGGCTACTCTTTCAAAGTGTGGGCTACTTATAATATCACCTTCCCAAATTTTATTGCCATCACAATCTTTCGATCCTGTGAATTGGCAGACCGTTAAAGGGTCAACCTGATGTGCCTCGTTTCTATTAAGCATTGATTCACTCTGCCTATCCTCGATGATGTAAGTGTTACCACATTCAGCATAGAAGTAACCTTCTATCCAAGTGTTATTGTCAAGACGTTTAGCCTTGAACTTGATATTTTCTACTTTCATAAGCTATTATTTTAAATCACTTGCACCATCAGCAATGCCAACACTATATCTCTCGACAAACTCAGCAGAGCGTGCTGCCATTCCTTTAATCATTGCCTTTTTATGTGAGACGTTACCAGTAGTTAGAACATCAGCTTCTTCGACAATATTATTAAACCACTTGATGATTTTGTCTCGTAGCTCATCTGTTATTACATATTCTTCCATATCAATCTTCTTTAAGTTCTACTGGCTCATCGTTCCAAGTAAGTTCTCTTCCGATGAGTTTCTTAATGCTACCATAAGGAAGAGATAATTCAAAAAGTGTATCTTTCCAACCATAGTAGTTATCTTCATCCACTACTCTTGTTGGCTTACACATTGAGATAAATTCTCTTCCTTGTTTTGTTACTGCTACCCATGCCATAACTATTTCTCATCAATTAACTTGAATCCGTCAATATTGTACCATCTTGGCTTTTTCTTGCCATCTAACTTGCAACATATCTTTTTGTCGGCACGTATTCCTAAGACTTCTGTTCTATGGAAATTATGATAACCGCCATAAATCAAACCTCCAAAAAGTAATCTTGCCCAATTAATTGTATTGTACTCGACTACACTTCCAAGATGAACTTTTTCCCATTCTTTTTCTGTCATAATCTATCCTCTAGCTCCTTGTTTCTTTTGCTCATTGTTTCTTGCTGTTCTTGTTGCAACTTTCTTAGATTAACCATTCTATTATGAAGATTATCTTGGCTCTTTTTAATTTCGTGTTTTACGTAAAAAATCGTAAAAACGAATCTAAAAACCATCCACGCAAGAAATGCAATAATTGGAGACATAACCAATCCCCAAGACCAGTCAATAGCACCACATAATTTCATAACGATAAACGCAACTTGAATTAATGTTGCAAATAATTTAAATTCTTTCATAATTCTCTTCTTTTTACCCTCTCCCTTTTACAGGAGAGGGTGGTTAGTTACTCATTAACTTCAACAAACTTTCCGTTTTTAAGTTGATACCAAGTATCAGCCTTGATATTCTCTCCATCAACGTACTCAGTCTTAACACATACTGGAACATCACGTTTCTTTTCATCGCTCCATTTCCATTCTGCCAGAGTTATCCATGATCCTACCTTTGCTTTCGCTATTGAACTGTTGCCAGCACACATGATAACGGAATCTTCTCCAGTGCTATCAATCTGAGCAGAGTAGCCACTTGAACCAATCTGAGCAGAGTAGCCACTTGAACCAATCTTAGCAGAGTCGCCACTTGAACCAATCTGAGCAGAGTAGCCACTTGAACCAATCTTAGCAGAGTCGCCACTTGAACCAATCTGAGCAGAGTCGCCACTTGAACCAATCTGAGCAGAGTCGCCACTTGAACCAATCTTAGCAGAGTTGCCACTTGAACCAATCTTAGCAGAGTAGCCACTTGAACCAATCTGAGCAGAGTCGCCACTTGAACCAATCTTAGCATAGTTGCCCGATGAACCAATCTGAGCAGAGTAGCCACTTGAACCAATCTTAGCAGAGTAGCCACTTGAACCAATCTTAGCAGAGTCGCCACTTGAACCAATCTTAGCATAGTCGCCACTTGAACCAATCTGAGCAGAGTTGCCACTTGAACCAATCTGAGCAGAGTTGCCACTTGAACCAATCTTAGCAGAGTAGCCACTTGAACCAATCTTAGCAGAGTCGCCACTTGAACCAATCTGAGCAGAGTTGCCACTTGAACCAATCTGAGCATAGTTGCCCGATGAGCCAATCTGTCTTCTTCTGTCTCCATTGTCGTTTAACACACCATCTGCCTTAACTTTATATGGTGATGTTATATCTTTCAGCCACTCGACACCGATATTAATGATGTCAACAAGCTTCAACTCAGCCTTAATCTTGATACGAGAAGAGCATACCTTTGTCGAATCTTCTTCTTTCTCAATCTTACCAGACTGTTCTACCTTTGCAAATCGTGATGTCAACATGTCATAATAGTCCCAAACTTCCATCGGAGACTCGCAAGCATGAAAACCACGCTCGCAACACTTGATATTTCCACCCATTTTGTACTCTTTGCCGACTTCATACTGAAAGCCACGGCACTGCATATTCTCATCGAATCCCTTGTAGGATATAATCTTGTTTTCTTCCATTATTACTTACTTTATGCCCGAAGGCGGTTAAATATTAAACTAATAAAGATAAGCTGATACCTAATATACCCGCTCCTAATATCATTAGTATAACTCCTTGGAGCATATATTTAAAATCCTTCAAAAATAAATATACTCCAAATGTAATCAATACTATACCTATTATAAATATTACTTTCATACCTCCATTTTATAATTGATGTTCAAGCCGAAGAGAAGGTGCTGGAGTTGATGAACATACTTAATGTATGCAATTTGTTTACATACATTGTTGTCAGTAAACGGATATACATCAAACTCATCACCGATACCTTTTTCTATGAAGATAGGAAAATATCCATATTCTTCAATATCGGGTTTTGTATATACCCAATGACTATTCTTTACTCCTATGCTCATCACTTCTTTCTTCCATCCATTCTTCTCTAGAATCTCAGGAGTGAGAGGAATCGGACGAACAGCATTATTACTAATAGAGTATGTTGTACTACTATCATTTAGCATGACTACCTTAACAAAGCCACCACTCAATGAAGATATTACTTTAAATATTTTATCTTTAGCAAATCGAAGTGCTGACTCCTTTACCATCACCAAATCTCCTGGAATATATAACTTATCCATACGCTTTACTTTTTACGATGATTAAACTTCTTTATAGCATCCTTCTTAGAAGCTGCCATAATCTTAACACCCTTGATGATAAACTCATGCTGCGCCTTTGGCTGACACTTCTGTTTATCAGAAGGAATGTTGCCGCTTGGTGCGTCAAGTCTAGGACTTGAACACCCGAAAATATCATCTTGTGCATAAGCTGCCGTAGCAGCCATCATTAATGCCATTCTCATTAAATTTCTACTCATAGCTACTCCTTAACTTCTTTAAAGATTACATTCTTTTTGTCTGAACGATATTTAGGAAGACACTTCAATCCAAGTGGAGCTGCGCCACAACAGCCAGCCACTCCTTTAAAGAAGCATCCTTCACAAGTGACATGTTCAACAGCTTCAAGAATAATAGTAACTTTTTCTCCAACTTTAAGCTCTTTCATTGTTTGCCTCCTTTCTGCAAATCATCAAGGTAAAGCCACTTAGAACACCATCCTCCTTCATCGCAAATCATCTTCCAAGTATCCTCATCATATCCATCTTTCCCTGTATTACACAAGTCGTAATATTCATCATTATCTAATTCTCTTTCACCGACAGAATATGATTCGAACCACATAAGAACAGATTTATTCTTTTCTTTTGGTACTTCTTCGCCGTCATGCCACAAATCTTTCAAGAACTCCTTGATAGCCCACTTAGCACCATCTTTAAACAACTCAGCGCCAAATTCTTGGCAGAAGTGATGCTGACCGTCAACCTCTGTGTCTTCATTATAAGACATTATAGGCAAGTCTTGCTCATACAAGTCTGCTGCTCCTTGTGCAGCTTCTTCTATTTTCTTATCGTCTATCATACTTAGTCCTCCTCCTATTTTTGATTATCGGTAATCAACTTGCGTAATTGAGATATAACCTCATCTACGTTCTTGTCATGCGCTCCTTCATAAAGTCCAAGGTTGAGCATAATGATGTTAAGTGCAGGGTCATTTATCTCAATAGCCCTTTCTATGAGTACATTAAGTACCTGTGCCAAAATCTTAAAAGTCATAGCATAAGGAATGCTTTTTGAGCATTCAGCTATTTCTTTCAAGAAACTTGGCAAATCAACCTTCCACACCATATCGTTCATAACATAGTCACGAACTGTCTTACTTTTGATTTTCTTCATAATCACTTTACTCTTCTGAATTGAACATTCTTTCTGTCTTTGCGCTCATTTTTTCCGCATTTGATGCGCTTGCAGACATTCTCATTAATATCGCAAGATAGGTCATCAAAGAAGCAACCGCTACATTCTTCGGTTTCAATAACTTTAAGCGTTATTTCAGAACCTATAGATAAATCTTCCATAGTTACACCTCCTCATTGTATTTATAGACAAGTCCGACAACCAACTTAACAAGCTCATTGTTTGTCATAACTCTTGTGTCAGTATTACCAAGCCTCAGCTCATCAATGATACGTTCTGCAACCTTCTGAATATGCCCCATCTTAGACAGAGGGAAACGCTCAATGTCGGAAGCCTTGTCAAGATGGAAGCTCTCACGAAGATAAGTGCCACGAATAACGCCATAAATTGACGGACGTTTTGTTACTACCCATACACCTTCATCTAACTCGTGACATATACGCATACACACAGGCTCGTATCTGCCATTTACTTTACCATACAAGGTGTTTGATATGTCGTGCTCAGGAATCTTGTATTCCTGATAGCGACCTTTACTGTTCTTCGTATACAGCGTTGGAATCTTTTTCATTTTTCTTACGTTTTAAGTTAGCTATTCTAGTTTCTCTAAGATATTCCTCTGATTTCTTCAATCCGAGTTTCTTAGCTTGCTTGGTGACCTCGTAAACACTTCTGCCGAGGATCCTGGCAATCTGCTTGTTTGAAGTGTTCGGGTATGCGATGGATAGAGCTCTCGTCTGAGTCTCGTTCCAAGGAGTACCGGTATTATCCTGCTCATTCTCAAGGAACTCACCATCAGCATTAAGGTTGAAGCCGTTGAGTATACAGGCATTCGCCAGAGCTTTCTCGGCACGTTTCCAGTCGAGTACCTTCTGACCGATAATCTCGAAGCCGAGGTTGAACTTGTCCGGGCATTCGGAGAATACTTCATCATCAACCTTGACCGGGTAGAGAATCTCCATAGCATTGCGCATGCGAGCATAAACTCCCCGGATAGGATTCGTGAAGCGTTCTGCGATATTTACGGCATGGATACCGTTGTACTTATCCATCATCTCAGCAAAGCGTTCTACAGAGCTTACAAGCATACTGCTCATCAGTTCCGACATCAGGAGCATTGTATACATCTTATGCTCTTTAACATGATGCTTGAGGAACTGGTTGTCGATAGCGTAGAAGCATTTCTGAACATCCAGCTTCAAGTCCTCCTCGATACTGTCCGTCATGTCAAGCCAGAGCTGAGACATTCCACATTCCTTCATATAGTGCATAAATGCATCGATTAGTTCGTCTGAGCACTCCTTTGCCTCTGTAATTCTCTTCTTTGCCTCGAAGCGGAAGATTTTCTTGTTCTCCTTGATGAGGTTGTATGTGTCGGTGATTTGTGTCTGAACGATTGAGGCAAAACCGCCGACCATAGAATAGAAGAGCATATAGAAGCGATTCACCTGCTCTTCGGTAGGTACTTTGACCGGAATTCTAGCTAACACCGGTCTAGAGAAAATCGGATTCCATCCTGTCTGCATGCTACACCTCCCTCTCTACTGCCAATGCGCAACTGACACAGAAGACCATCAGGAGCGAAAGGAAAATATGTTCGACCATGAAGCAGATGAATCCGTAGCCTGCGATAATTGCTGCGATAACAAGCAGGATCATCACTATTGTATGTTTGTATCTCTTCATTGTATATTGTTTTTTTTTATTATCTTTGCATAGAAATTCAACATCAGGGTGT
>OGJV01001093.1_pt1 | contig 12535 bp, 13 predicted proteins | sample 1572271 | NCBI WGS metagenome assembly OGJV01 (sample SAMEA2582107, study PRJEB24529) | metagenome | biome: Human gut stool | place: China | collected 2011
GTGTGTCAACGCCCAGACCACAAACGTAAAGCCGGCGCCATGCCATGCCCCACCCACAGCCATTGTCAGCAACAGGTTGAATCTCGTGCGCCACCGTCCGCAGCGGCTGCCTCCAAGCGGAATATAGATATAATCGCGCAGCCACGATGACAACGAAATGTGCCATCTGCGCCAAAACTCCGTGATGCTCACCGATTTATACGGCGAGCGGAAATTAAGCGGCAATTCGATGCCGAGCGTGCGGCTCATGCCGATGGCGATGTCGGAATAGCCCGAGAAATCAAGATATATCTGCGCGCTGTAGCCCAGCAGCGCGAGCAAAGCCTCCGTGCCGCTATAGCCGGCAGGATTGTCGAAAACAAGGTTGTTGAACTGCGCCAGATAGTCGGCCACCACCGCCTTCTTCAGCAGTCCTTTCATCATCAGAAACAGTCCGGCATACAGCATAGGGGGTGTGATGCGGCGGTTGCCCTCCAACTGCGGAAAAAACTCCACCGCACGCACAATCGGTCCAGCCACAAGCACCGGGAAATATGTGAGATAAAACACATAGTCGAGCATACGCCGCGGAGCGATTATCACGCCACGGTAGACATCGACCATATAACTGACCGAACGGAACGTGTAGAACGAGATGCCCACAGGGACAACGATGTCTGTCAGCCGGAAGTTTGCACCGACAATCGATGCCACCGACTGCATCATTCCCCCGTCGCACTTAAACCACACAAGCACTCCCACCGACAACAGGACACTGCAAACGAGCAATGCCCGACGGCGGCTGCGACTGCGGATATGCGACAACCATACCGACAACCAATAGTCGACCACGGCTTTGACAAGCACCGACAATGCAATCAATCCGCCCACCTTATAGGCAAACAGCAGACTGAATGCCACAACAAACACCATCATTGCCGACCGCCGGCGATAAAGCGACCCATAGATTGGATAAAACACAAGAAGCACCAGCCAGAAAACCTCGCTGTCAAGAAATGCGCCAAATATGCTGGATATGTCGGTGAGCCGGTCAATCATCAGGTGTAAGAACTATGGTTTTCACTGGTTTGGCACTGCGTTTGTGCGGAACGTCAAGGCGCATCGGGCATACCGATTTTGTGGAAATCCACACCGCCACACTGTCCATCCACACCGCCGCGGCTTCGCGCGTCGGATGAGCACCGTCGGAAGCGCGGTCAAGACTAAGATTTGAAGAAAGGAAGAAATGCCCGTTGCCCACCTTTCCGGCAATCAGGCGGTTGATGCCCGTGTCTGGCTTCCAGTTTGGAGGACCGATCCAGACAAATGGCAATCCACCAATATCGGCAATAATGGAGTCGACCATCGCCGCACGGCTGCGTTCCACATTGCGCACAAACAGCTCGTTGCCTCCAAGACACACCACAATGTAACCAGGTTTGAATTTTTCAATATATGCCCTCAGCTTATGTGTCGCGCCCCATTTTTCGGTTGTCGACCCATACCAAATCACCGTGTAAAGCGAATGCCCGTTTTCTTCGGCATAGGCAGCCAGACGCGGCGACAATCCCTCCAACATAGAATCGCCTACAAAGAGCAGCGTATACTTGCACGTATCGGTTGCGGCAACGTTTTTTTCAGACACGGCAACACTCCTGACGGCTTGACCGCCGACTTCGGGAGATGTCTTTACCTTAGCCATCTGATGCCCGAAAATCCGCAAGTCGTCAAACGTTGACAACAGCATAATCACGGCAAATGCCGTTGCCAACAATGCCCATAATCGCACGTATGGCCATTTCATGGTCTTCTATATATTATGGGGACACAGCCCCTCGTTTTCTTGTCAATCCACGGTCGCCACCCTATTTGCCGTTTTTAATCTCAAGCGCTTTTATTTCAGCACGTCTGATGCTCTCGGGATTATTCTTGTCGATGCCGTATTTCTCCGGCGCAGGAATGCGCAACTCGGCTCCGACAGGCAAATTGTCGGGATCGGTGATTATATCTTTGTTGTCCAAGTAAATGTATACCCAGAAAGCGTAATGTCCGTAGAATTTGCGGGAAATGTTGCTCAGATATGCCGTATTGGTAACCTTGAACGTCTGTTCAGCCTTCTTGCTCTCCTTCTCCGGCTCAGCCGTTTTTTCCTCAGACTGTTCCTGCGGCTTCTCCACGGCAGCCGTCGAGTCGGAATCAACCGCAGCCACCTTGGCAGTGTCATCGGCAATTACATCCGGCTGAGACGACGGTTTTTTGACAACTCCGAACAGACAGAACCACGCAACGGCGGCTACAACCGCAGCCGTCACGAATCCGGCAAGGAATCCCCAAGCGAAACGGCATCCGCCACGTTTCGGCTGTGGCTCATCATCATATTCTTCCTCCACTGTTTCCTTCGCTTCTTCGGCAGTTTCTTCCGTCTCTTCTTCGTCAGTTTCCTCAGTCACAGTCTCATCATCGGCATCAGCCTCAGCAGTGTCTTCTTCTTTTTCCTCTTCGCTGTCAGCCTCACTCTCTTCAAGCCCGTCAGTCTGACTTTCCTTTTCCTCCGGCTCCGCTCCGTCGTCAGGATTCTCATCTGCCACGTCCTCTGTTCCGGCTGTCTCATCAACAGTTGTCGCCGCCTCCTCTTCGGCAGCGTCAGGAGTCACATCCTCCGCCACTGGCTCATCGCCGTCGAAATCATCGGCAAGCTCTATCGCCTCAAAACAATCAAACGCACTGTTGATTGCAGCGGCCGTATCCGGGTCGGCAACAAAGCGCACCTCGCCACCATCCACATCGAAGCGGCCCACACCTTTAAGCGTCACCGACTCACCATCCATCAGCCGTTCGGCAACAATGGCAAACAATTCTTTGACAAAAGATTGGCACAAAGCCTCCGACGTGTCGGTCTCATGCGACAACGCCTTGACAATGTCCTGCAACACAAGTACTCGGTTACTCATCGCCGGCTTCTCCTTTCTCCGCAATGCGGGTTTTAAGCCGAGTGCCCGGCACAAACGTCATTCTTATTTCGGGCGGATAAAGCATCCTGCGTCCAGAGGCGGAATCCACCTCCACACGCTCCATCAGCTTCTCCCCCTCAAACTTGCCGAAACCCGGCACAGCGACCGTCTCGAGAGCGCCGCAATGCTCCTTCAGCAGAGAGGCAAAACCGTCGGCAAGAGCCTCCACATCAGCCTCTCCACGTTCCAAGCGTCGTGCCAGTTCAGCGACAATATCCTTATGTTGCATTTCTTTTTTTTCCATTGTAATGCAAATGTAGTGTTTTTCCACGAACCTGCAAAATGGCAGTCACCTCGTGACACAACGACCGCCACAACCGCCATATTGACACCATCCACACGCTGGCACATTTTTGGCAGAAACCAATAGTGACCGCTTGAAGGAGCGGCAAGTAAACAACTGATAAACATATATAAAAACATACAACTATGATGACCGAAAAATTACAAAAAGAGCTTAACGTGCAGATCAATGCAGAGATGTGGTCTTCAAACCTTTATCTTTCAATGGCATTTTATTTGAAAAACAAAGGTCTTGACGGATGCGCCAACTGGCTGATGAAACAGTCGCAGGAAGAACTTAACCACGCTTACGAGATTGCCGACTACCTGAACAAACGCGGAGAGAAAGCAGAAGTAGGTATGGTCGATGTCGTTCCTACAGGCTGGGGCGATGTGGCAGAAGTGTTTAAAAACGTCTATGACCACGAGTGCCACGTGTCAAAACTCATCGACGAGCTCGTAGATGTGGCATCGGCAGAAAAAGACAAAGCCACCCAGGATTTCCTTTGGGGATTTGTCCGCGAGCAAGTGGAGGAAGAAGCCACTGCAAGAGACTTGGCAGAGAAATTCGCAAAAGCCGGCGAGGCTGGCACCCTCTTCCTCGACTCTCAGCTTGCACAACGCAAATAAACGCATGAGAAAATAGAAGCATAAAATTTGGTTTGGGGCGGGATTCATCCTTTTGGTTGAGTCCCGTTTTTTTTTATTACCGGTCACTCCACCCGGTAATTTTTCATCAAAGGACTCAAATATTCCGCAAATTCTGACTAAATTTGCGGAAACATCTAATTTGGCTTTTATGATCAACTTCGAATGCGACTACACCGAAGGAGCGCATGCAAGCATCCTTCAACGACTTGCAGAGACCAACATGGAGCAGACCCCCGGATACGGCAAAGACCGCCACTGCGAGAATGCACGCCAGATTATCCGACGCGTCTGCAATGCCCCCGATGCCGATGTGCATTTTCTCGTCGGCGGCACACAGACAAACAAAACCGTCATAGCCTCCATTCTGCGTCCATACCAGGGAGTGATATGTGTGGAAACCGGACACATCGCCGTGCATGAGACCGGTGCCATCGAGTCGACAGGACACAAAGTAATCACCGTGCCAGGCATCAATGGAAAAATCACGCCACAACTGATTGAGCAGGTGTATCGCCGCCATTTCGACGACAAAGGGTTGGAGCACTGCGTGCAGCCAGGAATGGTCTACATCTCGCAGTCGACCGAAGTGGGTACGGTCTACCATCTCAACGAACTTGAAGCCATCAGCGCGATGTGCCGCAAGCTTGAATTGCCGCTGTTTCTCGACGGAGCACGTCTAGGCTACGGACTTGCCGCCAGCGACAACGACACGTCGCTCGCCGACATCGCTCGCCTCTGCGACGTGTTCTACATCGGTGGAACAAAAATCGGCGCACTCTTCGGCGAAGCCGTTGTCATAAACAACCCGTCAATCACTCCGGGATTCAGATACATGATAAAGCAAAACGGCGGACTGCTTGCCAAAGGGCGCCTGCTCGGCATCCAGTTTGAGACGTTGTTTGAAAACGACCTCTACATGCAGCTGTCGCGCCACGCCGTCGAACAGGCGATGCGCATACGCTGCGCGCTCGAGGCAAAAGGTGTGGCTCTTGCTTATGCTTCGACCACAAACCAGCAATTCCCCATACTTCCCGACAGCGTAATCGAGCATTTGTCTGACCGCTACATCTTCTCCACAACGGAGCACCTAACTCCCGGCATGACGGAAGTGCGCATCTGCACCAGCTGGGCCACGCTGTCGGAAAATGTAGACCGTCTGATCGACGACCTCGACAAAGCATTATAACATCTTTTCGAAAAAATAAGGGTCATCACCCCCCTAAATGAAGCGAGGCTGCATCTTTCGACGCAGCCTCGCTTTTATTATGTTTTTTTAGGAAGATTAATCGATTTCCTCATCAGCCTCGTAACCGCCCATTTCGCGGAGAGCGTTCTTGAGCATTACGTACTGCTGGAACAAGTGGTTTACAGGCACCTCGCCCTGAGTGTAGTCGTGCATCGGGCTCTTGAGGAAGAAGCTCAAGAAGCGCTGAGTTCCGTAGCGTCCTGCGCGTGCAGCCAAGTCGCTGAGCAACACGAGGTCAAGGCAAAGAGGAGCAGCGAGGATAGAGTCGCGGCAGAGGAAGTTGATTTTGATCTGCATTGGGTAGCCCATCCATCCGAAGATGTCGATGTTGTCCCATCCTTCCTTGTTGTCGTTGCGCGGTGGATAGTAGTTGATGCGCACTTTGTGGTAGTAGTCTTTGTAGAGATCCGGCTGATTCTCAGGCACGAGGATTGACTCCAAAGTAGACAATTTGCTGACTTCCTTAGTGTGGAAGTTTGCAGGCTCGTCGAGCACAAGACCGTCGCGGTTACCGAGGATGTTTGTAGAGAACCATCCTGACAATCCGAGGCAACGAGTTCCGATGATAGGAGCGAAACCAGACTTAACCAAAGTTTGACCAGTCTTGAAGTCCTTTCCGGCGATAGGCATCTTAGTTTTTTCAGCGAGCTCCCACATAGCAGGGATGTCGACAGTGGTGTTAGGAGCACCCATAATGAAAGGAGCGCCTTCAGAAAGAGCTGCGTAAGCGTAGCACATAGAAGGAGCGATGTGCTCTTTGTCGTCAGCCTTCATAGCTGCTTCCAAAGAAGCGAGAGAACCGTGGATCTTCTCGTCTACCGGAACGTAGATTTCAGTAGAAGCCGCCCAAAGCACAACGATACGGCTGCAGTTGTTTGCTGCCTTGAAGTTGCGGATGTCTTCGCGAACCTGCTCCATCATATCCCAACGGTTAGCGCAAGTTTTCACGTTGTCACCGTCAAGACGTTTTGCATAATTATGGTCGAAAGCCGCCTTCATAGGAACGATTTTAACCAATTCGTCCTTAACCGGCTCTATGTCTTTTTCTTTAAGCACCTCAGCGTTGATAGCCGACTCGTATGCGTTTGCAGGATAAACGTCCCAAGAACCGAAAACGATGTCGTTCAAATCTGCCAAAGGCACGATGTCTTTATAGTGAAGATATTTCTTTTCAGCACCGCGGCCAACGCGGATTTTGTCGTATTGTGTCATTGAGCCCACTGGTTTAGCCAAACCTTTACGAGCCATCAATACACCTGTCATAAATGTTGTTGAAACGGCACCAAGACCTACTACAAGTACGCCAAGTTTGCCTTCTGCTTTTTTAACGTTGCAATTTTCCATTTTTCAGAATATTTTCTTTTGAGTTGTTTTCAAATTTGTCTTGCGGACCAAAATCCACGGGTCAAAAGTACTGCTATTTTCCTGAATGCAAAATTATTTTTAAATAAATAAATGGTCCAAATGGTCTAAACTTTGGTAAAAAAGGGCGCAACCAGATAATATTTGTTAAATATTACCTGATTGCGCCTTATTTTGTAAAAATTTCTAAACGAAGCGTTTTTCGATTTCCTCGAGTTTTTTGATTATTTCGGGATGCATGACGGCATCTTCCTCCGCCGTCCATCCTTTTCCTTTGAGCCACGCCACCTGGCATCCAATAGACTCAGCCGGCACGATATCCTTCTTATAGCTGTCGCCAACGACAAGCACATTCTCTGCAGGGACGCCAAGAGCCTCCACACCGAGCGCGAAAATGCGCGGATCGGGCTTTCGTATGCCAACCACAGCGCTTTCAACAACCTTTTTGAAATAGCGTGCCAAGTCGAAATCGGCAAGCACCGTCTCCACATTGCCGTAGAAGTTGCTCACAAGCACCATCGGCACCCGCTCATGCACAAACTCCAACACCTGACGCGCCTCCTCAACCGATTCCTTCGCACGGTTATAGCAATAGCGCGCCACGGCAAGCGCCTTTTCCTCAACGGGATAATCAGAAGGGAGCACTGCGTTTTCAATGAGGTTGCCTATCTCGATACGCATCTTGATGAGCAACAGGTCGTAGAAATTATGCTCGGGCAGTATATGGCGAGTCTTCGCCAGCTCACGCTCCGCATAGACGTAGCAGTCGCGGAACTGCTCCTTCGTCACCTGCACACCAGCCTTGCGGTATCCGTCCCAAATCACTTCGCTCCAATGGTCGCCACGGCTGTCGATTGTGCCGCCGTAGTCGAAAATCACACCCTTAATATCAGTATTTGCCATTTTCAACCTCCTCCGTAAATTTACGGCACATGCGCTCATGCCGCCAAATCATATATACAAGCATCAGATTGAGCACGACCAGCTCGAAAGCGAAATAGAGCCACGGCATCTTGACGAGCAGCGAGCATACAAGCGCTATCGAACGCAGATTGAACGACAGCCAGTTGGTGTATTTCATCAACGGCTTGCTGCCGGCACGGAATGTGTCGCGGAACGACTGCGACACCTCCCCCTCGCCAAAACGTTTGCGCAAGGCGCGGCGCAGTTGCTGCATGCGTGGCGTGAGCACCTCCTGGTTTGCGGTATAGTTGCGGTAGAAGAACATCGTGGTCTTCTTCCAGAAGTTTCCCTTCCATGGCACAGCGGCATACGCCTTGTCAAGTTGCTCCACGCTGTCGAGCTCACTTCCTTCTTTTCCTTTCAAGAAATACAAGTGGAACTGGCGATAATAGTCGGCAGCTGCAGCCTGTTTCGCATGGCACAGACCTGCGGCTACGGCTATCGCCCAAATGACCCACTGGTGTTCCATAAAGAACACGCTGGTACAGTTTTCACGGAAGCATATAGCCAAATAGATCGCCACAAACCAGAAGTCGCCGCTCAGACCGTCGAGTATACGACCGAGGCGTGAGTACTGCTGCGTCATACGCGCCAACTGACCGTCGGCACTGTCGAAAGAGTTTGCCCAAACGAGCAACAACACCCCCACAATATTCAGCCAAAGGTCGTCGAAATAGAACATCACTCCAGCCGCCACACCTATAAATATAGAAGCAATCGTAATGGCGTTTGGCTTGATGCCGAGTTTCGCACACAGCACAGCCCACATATAACCTATCGGGCGATAGAAACAAAGGTCGATCGTTTCCTCCGTGTCCATCGACTTGAGGGTGTCTTTATAAGACGCTTTCAATTCTTTTATATTCATCGGCGTCGTTATTTAAGTTTTGATTTGACATAATTCAGCACCGCCTTGGCAATAAACGGAGCAGCCTCGTTGCGGCAAGGCGCGAAACTTGGCCAGTCGTTGAAATCGATGATGCGGATGTCGCCTTCCGGCGACACGATGCAGTCGCCGCCATAAATCTCCACGCCGAGAACCTCGGAAGCGTCGGGGCAGATGTCCTTCAAGCGCTCGATGTCGAAATCAATGCCTTTCGACTTGCCGTTGATAGCCTCAAGTCCATATTTACTGTGTCCCTCGTCGAAAGGATAGAACCAGAAGAAGAACGGCGAGTTATGGATGCCGTAGAATTTTATAAGGTCGCCCACAAGATGACGGTTGATTACTGCACGCTTTATGCCGCGGTAGAAATATTCCTGCAGCACCTCCTGCGCCTCTTCCGCATGGCGCACATAGCTCACGTCCTCCTTATGCATGGCATGGAAGTCGCCGCGCTTTATCCAGCAGTTGTTGATGCCCGCCTTTCTCAGCTGGTTCACCACAGCCTCGTCGGTGTTGACAATAACACTGTCGGGATACGGAATGTTGTGCCCCATCAGAATGCGTGTCATGCGCTCGCGTGTGCAGTTCTCGATGCCGTAGCCCGAGTTCACCACAATGCAGCCATCGTCCTCCATGTCCTGAAGGCGTTTTATCGACTCCTGTTCACGGCACATATTGAGGATTACGCGCTCCTTCACTTTGCCGCTGTTGAATTGCTCCTCGCTGTAGATGTTGACCGTGCAACCGCGCTTGCGCAGCTGGTCTGCCGTAGCGTTGAAAATCGCAGCGTCGTTGCCGATATGGTTTGGCGAGTAAGCGCCGGCTCTCATAATGCCGGCAATTGTTATTTCTGCCATTTGTATGTTGTTTCTAAACTTTATTTGCTGTTGATGAAATTTTCCGCCTTCTCAATGTCGCCGGCATGGTCTACATCAAGAATTTTCCCCATCGGATACGCCTTCAGTCTCAGACCCGCGTCGACGAGCGCGCGCTGGAAGTTGCGCATACGCGCCACGCCTCGCTCCATGCAGTCGGCAAGCACATCGATGGCTTTCTCATTGAGAGCGTATATGCCTCCCGAAATGTATTTTGCGCCATCATATCGCTCGTCGCGGAAAGCCGTGATGTTCAAATCGTCGTCGGTCTGCACATACAGGGGCTTCTCATCGTCGATATAGTCGGTCACCGCCATCATTCCATCATAACGTTCATCAGCCTCCATCGCCTCGATATATGGACGGAAATCCTGCTCGCGGAAGATAGTGTCGACCGTTGTCAGACAGAAGCGTCCTTTCGGGATCACCCTTGAAAGCTCGAAAAAGCTGTGCATCGAGCTCGGAGTTGTCTTCACCACCAGGTTCAGCGGGATGTCGAGCGAGAGGCTCTCAATATATTCGCGCACCTCAGTCATCTGCTCGTTGACGATTATGCTGATGCTCTCCGCATTACAGCGGCAGAAAAGATTTATCAGGCGGCCTATCATCGGTTCGCCACAGATGTCGACAAGCGGTTTTGGTTTTGCCACGCCCTCTTGTGCGAGACGCGAACCCTCGCCGGCGGCTATTATCGCATAGTTCATTTTTCTTTCGTTTTTTAAGCGTTAAGGATTTCCGACGACTCATCATCGTCCTTTGTCAAGTCGAGCACCTCCTTGTCGCCGCTCTTGTCGTAGTACTGGCGACGCAACGGATGTGCGTTCATTTCATAAAAGCGTGTGCGGTTTCTGAAGATGTCGATAGCCTTGAAAATCGCAGAGCGCAGCGAGGCCTCGCTTGCCTGGTTCTTTCCGGCGATGTCATATCCAGTGCCGTGGTCGGGCGAAGTGCGCACATACGGGAGTCCGGCAGTGAAATTCACGCCGTCGTCCATCGCGATTGTCTTGAACGGAGCCAGCCCCTGATCGTGGTACATGGCAAGCACACCATCGAAGTGCGTATACTGCCCGCTGCCGAAGAATCCGTCTGCGGCATACGGTCCGAATGCCATAATTTTTCTTGAATAAGCCTCTTCAATGGCAGGCGTTATCACCTCCTTCTCCTCCGTGCCGAGCATACCGTTCTCCCCGGCATGCGGATTGAGCGACAGCACAGCGATGCGCGGCTTTATGATGTCGAAATCCTTTTTCAAGGAATCATTGAAAATTTCAAGTTTCTCCACGATGGCATCTTTTGTTATCGCCTCAGGCACCTGAGCCAAAGGCAAGTGGGTGGTGACCAGCGCCACGCGCAGATGGTCGTCGAAAAGAATCATCAACGCCTTGTTGCCCTCGCCGATGCGCGACTCCAAAAACTCCGTGTGACCCGGAAAATGGAAATCGTCGCCCTGGATGGAGTCTTTGTTGATAGGCGCCGTCACCATTACGTCGATGATGCCGTTGCGCAGGTCGTCGGCAGCACGTTTCAGCGCAGCCAGCGCAGCCTTTCCGGCAGCCTCGCTCGGCGATCCGAGCTCGATTCTCACCTCACCGTCGACCACTTCCACCAAGTTGTTGACACCGTCGGCGGCATCCTCCGCCCGCGGCACAAGCGTGAAGTTCACGTTTCCCATCTCCAAAGCCTTGCGATGGTATGACAGCGCCTTCGACGAGCCATAAACAATCGGCGTGCACAGATCCGTCATCAAAGGATCCTCAAGCGCCTTCATTATCACTTCATATCCAATCCCGTTGATGTCCCCGTGGGTAATGCCAACGCGTATTTTTTTGTTCTGAGCCATATTATGCATTTTTTTCAATCTACAAAAATACGAAAAATCTGCGAGATAACGAGAATTTAACAAAAAAGTAGTGTTAGGCGGTCAATATCACGCTGAAAATTCGTATTTTTGCAGACTGATTGCAAACAATGCATACAAGGCAACTGTATTATTGCCAACATTTTGATGCTCAATGCGTAAGAAATGGACAATTCAATAAAGCAACATCTGCTCGACCACCGCTACCTGCGGATGGCTCAGATATGGGCGGAAAATTCATATTGCCGGCGCCGCCAAGTGGGCGCGCTGCTGGTCAAGGACAAAATGATTATCTCCGACGGGTTCAACGGCACTCCTTCGGGCTTTGACAACGTTTGTGAGGACGAGACCAACCACACCTACCCATACGTGCTCCATGCCGAGGCCAACGCCATCACGAAAGTGGCGCGAAGCAACAACAGCAGCGACGGCGCCACGCTCTATGTGACCGACTCTCCATGCATCGAGTGCGCCAAGCTGATAATCCAAGCCGGCATCAAGCGCGTGGTCTTCTCCAAGCTCTACCGACTCAGCGACGGACTCGACCTTTTGCGCGAGGCAGGAGTGGAATGCTCTTTTATCAACACTGACACTGAAGCGGAAAACGATCTATAACAAACAGCAATAGAATGAGAATTAAACATAATTCCATAATTTGGTATCCATTGGTTATCTCGATAGCGATTGTGCTCGGTATCGTCATAGGCAACTACATATCAACAAAAAAATTCACACTCGACAAAGACCGCAAGATCAATGCCGTGCTCAACCTGATCCAAAGTGAATATGTCGACTCCATCGACGTGAAGGACCTTGTGGAGCAAGCCATTCCGGCAATCATCGGCAACCTCGACCCGCATTCATACTACATTCCCGCTTCCGACATCCGTGCAGAGAACGAGAAACTCGACGGCTCGCTGAGCGGCATCGGCGTGTCGTTCTTCATGATGAACGACACCGCCAACGTTGACCAAGTGATTCCAAACGGACCGGCGGAAAAAGTGGGAATGCTTGCCGGCGACCGCATAATCTCGGTCATGTCCGCAGGACATAGCAACCGCCCCAAACGAACAATAGAATCGGGATTGTAGTAAACAGAGATCCTGCTATCAAGCAGCACGCTCCACTAACAGCCATAAGTGTCCTCCAAACCGCTTTTTTTCCCTGTTGTTCATCCTCCAACAAAAACAACAATAAGAGGACCAGTGGTGTCATAATATTAAATGCCAGCGCTTTACCCGTCCAGCAATTTACGATCAACCACCATTCATTTGTGTTGCCGCCTATTTTTTCAAACGCTAAAAGCGCAAATATTTGAAAGTATATCAGCCCCAATAGTGTTTTTTTTCTGTCATGAAAAAAGAAATGGTCCAGCAGACTTCCCGAAATCACATATGCTGCCGGAATTTCAAAGACCGGCAG
>OGJV01001094.1_pt1 | contig 12533 bp, 4 predicted proteins | sample 1572271 | NCBI WGS metagenome assembly OGJV01 (sample SAMEA2582107, study PRJEB24529) | metagenome | biome: Human gut stool | place: China | collected 2011
ACGAAAGTCAGAAAATCAATGAGGTCGTAGTCGTTGGTTACGGTCATCAGAAGAAAGAGAGTGTCGTAGGTGCTATCTCTCAGGTTAGTTCAGACGACCTCTTGAATACTCCTACAGCCAACGTTACGCAGGCTATTGCCGGTAAGATTCCTGGTGTTGTAACAACTCAGGTTTCTGGTGCTCCTGGTGCCGATGACGCTACCATCAACATCCGTGGTCGTGCAACCTTCGCTGGCGACGGTGCTCCATTGGTCATGGTAGATGGTGTAGAGCGTGCTTTCTCTCAGGTGGCTCCTGATGATATCGAGAGCATCTCTGTATTGAAGGATGCTTCTGCTACAGCCGTTTATGGTGTGCGTGGTGCGAATGGTGTCATCCTTGTTACTACCAAGCGTGGTAAGGATATGAAGCCAGAGGTTAGCTTGACAAGCAATTTCATGTGGGGTACCCCAACCCGTAAGCCTCACTATCTGAACTCTTATGACTCTGTTACTCTCCTCGAGGAGGCTTTGAAGAATGATGGTCTTCCATCACAGTATTCAGCTTCTGATATCGAGATGTACCGCAAGAGCTGCGCCGGCGAGTTGACTGGTGCTGATGCGCTTCTCTATCCTAATGTAGACTGGTATGATGAGGTGCTCAACAACTGGGCTCCTTCTCAGCGCTACAATGTAAGTGTACGTGGTGGTACGAAACGTATGCGCTACTATGTCTCTGGTGAAATCTACAACCAGGGTTCTCTGATCAAGAACCTCAGCCAGGATACCTACGGTAACTCTTCAAGCCCAGGCTACAACCGTTACGCTTTCCGTGCCAACATGGACTTCTTCCTCTCTAAGGATTTGACATTCAGCGTAAACTTCGGTACTCGTTTCGAGAACCGTCATGGTTCAAACACTAACGAGAGTTCTACCAACTATGATATCTTCGCACGTATCAACCATACTCCAGGTTGGATCTTCCCTGTATCTTATGAGGTACAGAATGGTGAGACAACCAAGACTCTCTATGGTGGTACAGCCGTATATCAGGACAACGTAGTGGCTGCCCTTGCCAAGGGTGGATACTATCGCGGAACCAATACCATCAATGAGACCAACTTCATTGCTGATTACAAGATGGACTGGTTGACTCCTGGTCTTTCTGCCCGCGGTATGGTTTCGTTCGACTACGACTCATATTACAAGAAGACATTCGGAGCTGCTTTTGCAACTTACGAATTGAACGACCGTAACAACTTTACAAGTGCAGATGCTTATACCAAATATAATGTAGATGGCGACCTGGCTTACTCTAAGGGCTCTTCTACTACTTACAAGCTCTATATGGAGGGTCAGATCAACTACGCCCGCAAGTTTGGTAAGCACGATGTTACAGGTATGGTACTTTACAACCAGAATGACTACCGTTACAACTCAGACCTGGCTAAGCGCTATCAGGGTCTCGTAGGTCGTGTAACTTACGGTTATGATGACAAGTATTTGGCTGAGGTTAACGTTGGTTACAACGGATCAGAGAACTTCCTCAAGGGCAAACGCTTCGGTTTCTTCCCAGCATTCTCACTCGGTTGGCGTGTAACTCAGGAAGAGTTTATGAAGCCAACAGAAAACTGGTTGAACAACCTGAAGATCCGTGCATCTTACGGTGAGGTTGGTAACGACGTATATACCGTAGGTGGTGTGGCTCAGCGCTTCCTCTATGAGGAGAAGTGGAACCAGATTTCCAACGATTACTACTTCGGTAATACTGGTAAAACCGGTATTTTCGAGAGCCAGTATCCTAACTATGGTGTAACATGGGAGCGTGCCAAGAAGTTCAACGTAGGTCTTGAGTTCGGCTTGTTCAACGGTATGCTGACTGGTAACTTCGACTACTTCGTTGAGAACCGTAACGATATCCTGACCGAGTACTTGAGCCGTCCACAGTGGGTAGGTGTAACCATGGCAGCCGGAAACCTCGGTAAGACCCAGAACAAGGGTTACGAGTTGGAACTCCATCACTTCAATCACATCGGCAAGGACTTCACCTATAATATCGGTGCAACCTTCTCTCATGCAGCCAACAAGATCAAGAATATGGATGAGCCTGCTTACAAGACCGCTTATCGCAAGCGCGAAGGTCACCCAATCAACCAGTACTTCGGTCTGGTATGCGAGGGCTTCGTAACACAGGCCGACTTGGATAATCCTAACTTCCCTGTATCAACCTACGGAAACGTAAAGGTTGGTGACCTGAAGTACAAGGATATGAATAACGATGGCTTCATCGATGACCGTGATGAGACATTCATCGGCTACAGCGATATTCCAGAGAACACATACGCTCTGACACTCGGCGCCAACTATAAGGGCATCGGTTTCGAAGTAATGTTCCAGGGTGTAGATCATGTATCCCGTTACTACGACAGCGATGCGATGTTCGCCTTCCAAAACAACGGTAAGGTAAAGGATATCCACCTGAACCGCTGGAACCCTGCAAAGAGCGAGGCAGAGAACCTGGCTACTGCTACCTATCCATTGCTCCATTACGGAAGCAACGGTGACCACAACCAGCGCCAGAACTCATTCTTCCTGAAGAACGGTTCATTCGTCCGTCTGAAGAACATCGAGTTGAGCTATACATTCCCTAAGGAGTTGATTAAGCATGTCGGTATGAGCAATGTCCGCTTCTACATCAATGCCAACAACCTCTTTACATGGGATCATCTCGACGACTTGGTTGACCCGGAGAGTAACGGTTCAAACCGTTATCCACTCTTGAAGACCGTCAACGTAGGTTTCAATGTCGTATTCTAATTCAAGAACATTCAAAAAGAATCGAAAATGAAGAAATATAGTATATTTGCTTTGGCGCTCGTTATGGGAGCAATGACGCTCACCTCTTGCGAAGACGCCTTTGGCAATTTCCTCGACAAGCAGCCAAGCAATGAGTTGACAAAAGCTGAGGTGTTGGGTAACTTCACTCTGTTGGAAGAGAACCACAATGATACTTACAACTTCCTGCTTCACGGTGCCAACCGCGTGAACAACTCATGGATGGATGCTGCTACCGATCTGGCTGAGTCAAGTATTGGTACATCAGGTACACGTACCACATTCAATATCGGTAACTATTATGGTGGTGGCGGTGCAGCAGAGCTGACTTCTCCTTGGGAGAGCCGCTATCGTGGTATCCGCAAGTGCAATATCACCATCAACACATTGGAGCAGGACACTGAGAACAAGCTTCGCCCTGCAGATGTTGACGTAGAACTTTACAATTCACGTAAGGCAAACTATATTGCAGAGGCCCGTTTCCTCCGTGCCTATTTCTACTGGGAACTGTTTCTCCGCTATGGTCCGGTGCCATTGGTTACAACCGAGCTCGACCCTAACGGTGACCTGATGACAGGTTATACAGAGCGCCCTGACCTCAAGACCTTCATGGATTATCTCTTCAAGGAGGTGAAGGAATGCGAGAGCAGTTTGAAGACTTACGCAGAGACCAGCGATGCTACCTATGCAGGTGAGGTAAACCAGCCTACAGCACGTGCCCTCTATGTTCGCATGATGCTCTACATGGCAAGTCCACGCTACTCAGCACAGAGCGGTGTTACCTGGCAGCAGGCTGCAGACGCAGCTGCGGGCTTCATCGCTGACTATGGTGAGAACTATAAGTTGGAAGATCGTACCAATGGTGGTGTAGCAGCCTACAACAATGCCTGGTTGCTCAACACTTATACCGACAAGAACCCTGAGGTTATCTTCTTCCGCAACGATGTAGCTATCGGTTGGAGCGGTATTTCTACCGATACTCCTGTAGGTGAAGGTGGACAGGGTGGTCTTTGCCCAAGCCAGAACCTCGTAGATATGTATGATATGGAAGATGGTTCAGCTCCTTTCAAGCAGTATGATGCAACAGGTGCTCCGGTTTATGTAAACGGCAAGCCTGTCATCAACGAAGAGAGCGGTTATACAGAGCAGAAGATGTGGAAGAACCGTGATCCACGCCTCGCAGCTACCATTCTTTACAATGGTTGTGAGTGGGGTCAGGCTACCAGCACCAAGACCAATGTCATTGATGTGGTTTATGGTCATCGCGATAATCCTATCGGTAACCAGAATGCTACTCCAACAGGTTACTATGTACGCAAGTATATTCCTGAGACCATCCTGAGCAGTAACCACAGCGGTACAGCCAAGCGCCTCTGGAAGATCTTTACCTATAGTGAACTGCTTCTGAACTATGCTGAGGCATTGAACGAGGCTGATTATGCAGGCAACAAGACACAGGTTTGCAACCTGCTCGACCAGATTCGTCATCGTGGCGGTATCATCGGTAATGTAGCCGATCGTGCAGACTTGAATTCCCAGACAGCTATGCGCAATTTCATCCACAAGGAGCGTACCATCGAACTTGCTTTCGAGGAGCACCGCTGGTGGGATGTACGTCGCTGGAACGTAGCAGGCGATGCGCTCGGCCGTGATATCTACGGTGTAAACGTGGCAGCAGATGGCACCATTACCCGTAAGGTAGCCCAGAAGCGCAAGTGGCAAGACAAGTTCTACCTCTATCCAATCCCAGAGGCTGAGGTTTGGAAGATTGGTCAGGACTTCCAGAACGATGGTTGGAAAGAATAACTCTTTTAATGATAGAATCGTATGAATAATATTCAGAATATATATAATAAGGTATCTTCATCAAGCAAAGTCTTGATGCTGAGTGCACTTCTCTGTGCTTCAAGCTCAGTCTTGGCACAGGAGCAGGTGCTCAAAGGCCGAATCGTCAACAGCCAGGGTGAACCAATCCCTGGAGCTGTTGTCAACGTGGCAGAGGAAAGCCGCATTGCCCTGACCGACAAGGATGGTTACTTTACATTGAAGAAGGTAACTCCTAGCGATGAAATCTGCGTTAGTAGCGTAGGTTACAAGAATGCTCAGGAGAAGGTGACCACTTTTGACGGCACATACGTCATCAAGATGGAAGATGATGCAGACGAGTATGAGCATCTCGCTCCTGTTCCTTTCGGCGAGCAGAAAAAGAAAATCTTGACAGATTCCCGTTCGGTTGTTTCAGGCGAGGAATTGCAGAAGCATCCTGTTACTATTCTTCAGAATGCCTTCACCTCAACACTGAATGGTGTGCAGACCTACGAGTGGTCTTCTGAGCCAGGATGGTCGGAGAGTTTCCTCTTTATCCGTGGTATCCGTACCACCAACCAGAGTGCCCGTTCTCCACTGATCATCGTGGATAACGTAGAGCGTGACCTCTCCTTCCTCGATGCTTATCCTATCGAGAGCATCACCGTATTGAAGGATGCTGCCGCTTCTTCTATCTATGGTATGCGTGGTGCCAATGGTGTGATTATGGTTACTACCAAGCGCGGTAATGCCGGTAAGACTAAGATTGATTTCACTCAGGAAGTCGGTTTCCAGACCCTCGCCAACAAGATGGAGGTTCAGAACTCTTACAACATGGCGATGACCCGTAACCAGGTACGCTATCTGAGCGGTATGGATCCGATGTACACCCAGGAGCAGCTCGACAACTACAAGTATGTATGCAATGGTGGAAAGTTTGCTGACGATGATATCCGCAAGTATCAGTACTTCAATACATCTTGGGCAGACCAGTTGTATCGTGAAGCTGCACCGCAGTATCGCACCAACCTGCAGATTAGTGGCGGTAACCAGCGTGCCCGCTACTATGTAAGCTTCTCTTACCTGCGCCAGGAGGGTATGTGGAATACCGAGGGTACTGAAATGAATGATGGTTACAGCACTCAGCACGTACTGAACCGCTGGAATCTCCGTTCTAACATCGATATCGATGTATCCAAGTATCTGAATGTATCTCTCGACTTGGGTGGACGTATAGATAACATCTCTCAGCCTACTGAGGGCGTGTTCAACCTCGTTACCTTCGGTGTAATTGAGGCAAACCCTATGGCTCCTACCCATAACCCTGACGGAAGTATCTATTCTTCATCTACAGCCAACAACCCGGTACGTTACCTGGGTGGTTCCGGTTTGGAGAAGAATCGCCGCCGTAACTTGTATTCTACCTTGAATGCCAAGTACGATTTGAGTCCTGTATTGAAGGGCTTAGGCTTGTTCGGTACAGTCAGCTTCGATGCATACGAGACTTTCGAGTCAACACAGACTGCTCAGATGGATTCATGGAACTACGACTACGATAACCTGGCGGTTACCGATGTCAGCCAGTTCAAGTATACCAAATATACAACCAAGGCAGCTTTGAGCAACCCATCAGCTAATCAGCGTGGTTACTACTACAACCTGAATCTGTTTGGTGGTGTAAGTTATAAGAACAGTTTCGGTAAGCACAATGTAGATGCCCGTGCCTTTGCCCGTTACTACCGTAATGAGGAAGCAGGTTCAGATTACTCTACCCAGCAGAGTGCATCTTCAAACCGCTATCTGGCATACAACTTCCAGGGAACATACGACTATGCCAACAAGTATATCGCATCAGTCAACCTCTCTCGTATGGGATGTGACAACTTCTCACCAGACGACCGTTGGGGAACCTTCTGGGGTGCATCAGTAGGATGGGTACTCTCTGAGGAATCCTGGATGAAGAAACTTGGCTTTGTCAATCTTCTCAAGCTCCGTGCTTCTTATGGTGAGGCTGGTCAGTCTTCTACTGGTGCAGGCCGTTACCCATATCAGAGTATCTATGGTTCAGCTACCGGTTACGGTTTCGGTTATAACGGAACTTTTGTGAATGGCTATGCTGAGAGCAAGACCGGTAATGCCAACAGTAAGTGGGAAATCTCCAAGATGGTAAACCTCGGTATTGACTGGAACCTCTGGAACAGCAAACTCTATGGTAGCTTCGATGTCTTCAAGGAGTGGCGTTCTAACATCCTGGTATCCCGTTCAACCGTGCCAGAAACCATACTTGGTGTGCCTGTAGCACAGGATTCATATGGTAAGGTTGAAAGCCGCGGTTACGAACTCGTTCTCGGACATCGTGGCAATATCGGCAAGGACTTCAAGTACTTCATCGAGGGGCAGCTTACCTTCAATACCAACAAGATTACCGATATCGATGAAACTGCACCAGATGTAGAGTGGCAGCGCAAGGCAGGTCATAGAATCTATGACAATACTTCGGTAGCCGAACTCTATGAGCAGGCTCAGACAGGTACCAACCGTGTGGGTGGATGGAACATCTATAAGTTCGACCAGTGGGCTTCAGATCCAAACCTGATTGCAACCTCTCAGCAGGATGCCATCGACCATCCGGAAAAGTATCCATACAACAGCTTCTCTAATGGAGCACAGCAGTTGGGTACAGCGGTGTTCAAGGATATCAATGGTGACCGCGTGATCGACTCAAAGGATATGGTACCAGATTCATATACCATCATTCCTGAGATGATTCCAACCTTCAACTTCGGTTTCGAGTATAAGGGTTTCGATGCACGCATGATTGTGAATGCTTATCTCCGTCGCTCTGTATTCCTTTCACCAGCTATCAGCTACAGTGGTTGGAGTAACATGGGTACCCATGAGGTAACAAAGGCTTGGGGTTACTATACTGATGACCCTTCTGATCCTCGCAACGTGAATGCTACTTATCCACGTCCTGTTTATAATGGATTCGATGCAGTTGATTCAGACCGTGCTACAGGTTCTTACCAGAACAATATTTGGGTACGCAATGGTAACTTCTGGTCTATCCGTAATATTGAGGTAGGATACTCTTTGCCTGCTAAGTTGATTTCTAAGTTGTGGATGACTAAGTGCCGCGTTTACTTCAGCGCTTACAATATTGCTACCTTTAGCAGTCTGCCAGATGATGTAGACCCAGAGAAGCCATTGAGCTACTGCTGGTGGTATCCAAAGACAAAGTCATTTACATTTGGTATTAACATTGGTTTCTAATCAATTTTATCAAAAACGAATATGAAAAAGATATTAGTTAATATATCATTGGCGATGCTGGCTGTAGGAGGTATGACCTCCTGCAGCGACATCCTCGATAAGGAAGTCGACTTGACTTATACTGACGAGAACATCTACAGCAACTACGACCGTACCCGTGGTGTCTTGGCAAATGCCTATACCTATTTGCCTGATGCCTTTGCGGGATATACCGATGGTCAGTTCCGTGCTGCTTCTCGTGACTGTATGACCGATAATGCCATCTCTTACTGGAATGTGCATTACTATCACAGTGTATTGAACGATTCATACGATGCCAAGAACCACTGGTTTGCCAATAGTTATTGGAGCAACGATCTGAAGGGCATCCGTGTCTGCAACGACTTCATTTCAAAGGCACGTGAGAGCGTAATCGGAAATGCAGAGAAGAGCGGTGACGACAACAAACTCTGCGACCGTTACAAGGCAGAGGCGCGTTTCATCCGTGCCATCCTTCATTTCGATATGATTGGCTATTTCGGTGCAGTGCCTATCGAGGATCATGTGTTGGATAATGCAGAGGCTGCTTCTATTGCCCGTACTCCAGCTCCTGAAGCATTGAAATGGGTAGCTGATGAATGCGATGCCATCATCCAGAGCGGTGCGCTCCCATTCCGTTACAGCAATGAAAATGAGAACTGGGGACGTATCAATGGTGCTGCTGTCTATGCATTGAAGTCAAGAGCATTGCTCTATCGTGCTTCTGCACTGAACAATCCTACAAATGATGTTACCTGGTGGCAGGAAGCTGCTGATGCAGCCCTCGCTTTCATCAATGCCAACAAGAGTTCTGCCAACCCTTATCGTCTGTACACTACAAGCGATAACAACCCTAACAAGAACTATTATGAGTGCTTCACCAGTACCCCTCACCTGAACCCTGAGTATATCCTCAGCCGCAGTGAGTGGAATACACGAGAAATTGAGATGTTCAACACTCCTTGTGGTTTCTCCGGTAATGTGAACTCTACCGGTCGCGTAAACCCTACACAGAATCTGGTTGATTCTTACGAGACCATCAATGGTCTTCCTATCGATCAGGATCCTTCTTACAACGACCAGGATCCATACAAGAACCGTGACCCACGTCTGGAGCAGACCATCTTCCACCAGGGAAGTATCTGGGGAGACAAGAGCCAGGACGAGGAGCGTGCAGTGGATGTATCTGTAGGTGGCAAAGACTATCAGGATCTTCATGGTGGTACCACTACCGGCTACTACTCTAAGAAGTTCGTTCACAATATGAGCTTCAAGAACCCTACCACATACGTTACCGCTTGCCCTATCTTCCGCTATGCGGAGATTCTGCTCAATGCTGCTGAGGCTTTGAACGAGGCAAAGGGTCCTGAGGCTGCCTACGACTATGTAAACCAGGTTCGTGCCCGTGTGGGTATGCCTGCTTACAAGGGTATGACCAAGGAACAGCTTCGTGAGCGTATCCGCAACGAGCGCCGCATCGAGTTGGCTTTCGAGGATCACCGTTTCTTCGATGAGCGCCGCTGGAAATTGTTTGATGGCAAGAGTGCTGCTACAGAGAAGAGTGAGCCACGCTACAAGCAGGTTTACAACATCTATAGCGTTGTTGTAACTCCTAATGAGAGCCAGGTATATACTTATCGCAACGATAATACCCATCCTACTCGTGCGTTCTCTATTCCTAAGAATTATTACTTCCCAGTGCCTGATGACACTTACAAGAAGAATCCTAACTTAGGACAGAATGCAGGTTGGGAACTCTCTGATGCTCCTAAGAAGGACGACACCACTGAAGGTGGCGAGACTACTGAGGGTGAAACAACCGGTAAGTAATCTTTGTCAATATACATTATATATTTTAGGTGAGGTCTATGGCGAAAACACCATAGACCTTCCTTGGTTTAAAAAAAATCATATCTTAAACTTGAAATCGTATGAAGAAGTTATTACTTTCTATCATGAGTCTGATGGCGATGAACGGAGCTATGGCTCAGACGGCTGTCGGCGATAATGATCTGGCTAATGCATACGCTACCCAAACGATAACAGGGCGCATCGCTGTGCATGACCCTTCTATCGTGATGGATGTTACGGAATCCACCAATCCTAAATATTATATCTACGGTTCGCATCTGGGCAGAGCCAAGACCTATGCTTCTGACAACTACCAGATATGGAACAACACCTTCAAGACGGGTGAAGAGAATACCGGTACCAGCAACAGTCTTTTTGCTGACGTGAATGGAAAATCCATTAATTTCAAGGATGCCTACAGCACTCACGTCATCAAGAAGGTGAAGAATAGCAAGGGCGAGGAGGTGGCTTTCGGTAACTTCGATGCCAATGGCTGGCAGTTTAAGGGCAATACCGTGAAGGGTATGCAGTGGGCTCCTGATGTCATCTACAACAAGACCATGAAGAAGTGGTGTATGTATATGAGTCTGAATGGTGACCACTGGTGCTCTTCCATTGTCTGCTTCACATCCGATGACCTGGAAGGACCTTGGGCCTATCAGGGACCTGTGGTATTCTCGGGCTTCCAGGGCACATTCTCTCATAATGCCTATACTGCTGATGATGACTGGAAGCATACCGACCTGGCTGTAGCTACAGGCGAAACTTCTCTGCCTGCCCGCTATCAGACGGGTGATAGTTGGGGCTCTTACTGGCCTAACTGTATCGACCCATGCGTATTCTATGATGATGATGACAATCTCTGGATGAGCTATGGTTCGTGGTCGGGTGGTATTTTTATAATCAGACTCGACAAGACCAATGGTCTTCGTGACTACACCTATACTTTCCCTTATCAGATAAGCGGTAAGACGGTTACTCCTGGGGGTGCAGATGCCAACTGTACCAGTGATCCTTATTTCGGCAAGAAGATTGCCGGCGGATATTATGTTTCGGGCGAGGCTAGCTATATTCAGAAGGTGGACAAGTACTACTATCTCTTCATGAGCTATGGCGGTTTGACGGCTGCAGGTGGCTATCAGATTCGTGTATTCCGTTCAGAGAAACCTGATGGACCTTATAAGGACTGTCTGACCTCTATGGGCATAGGAGCCGTATATGACAAGCCAAGAGTCAACTTTGGAACTGACGCCAATCGCGACGAGGGTGTGAAACTCTTCGGCAACTATCAGTGGGAAACCATGCCTAATGCAGAACTGGCTCAGGGACACAACTCTGCCATTGTTGACCATAAGGGACGTGCACTTATCGTTTACCATACCCGCTTCTTGAACAGAGGTGAAGAGCATGAGGTTCGTGTTCATCAGCTTTTCGTAAACCAGGACGGCTGGCTGGTTGCTGCTCCTTACGAGTTTAGCGGCGAGACTTATACTGATAATGATATTGCCACCCAGCAGCTCTATGATGCAACAAAGGTTGAGGGCGATTATCAGATTATAGCTCACCCTTACCGTCAGAATACGGCGGCAATGGATTATGAGAAACCTGTTACCATCCATCTCAATGCCGATGGTTCTATCTCAGGCGAGTATACCGGTAAATGGGAACTGGTGAGCGGTACAAGCTACATCAATCTTACCTTGAAGGGTGTTGCTACAGCCAATGCAGAGGTGAAGTTCAAGGGTGTGCTTACCGAGCAGACCATCGATTATACCAATATCAAGGCGCTCTGCTTTACAGCCCTCAGTTCTTCTGACGGTTTGGCTACATCGGGTGGTGCCAGTTTGCAGACTCGCGGCTTGAGTATCTGGGGAAGCAAGGCTGATGCCAAGGCGGCTATCAAATATACATTGGATAAGACCAGCGTTCCTTTCGCAGATGGTGCTACTTTGAATTCTATGCCAAAGCTCCCTACAGAGGGGCATCTCGGTGCTACCATTTCATGGAAGTCAAGCAATCCTTCTATTCTGACCGATGAGGGCGTAGTAAAAGGCAAGGGTAAGGTCACCATGACCATGACTATCAGCAAGGACGGTTATGAATATACTAAGGATTATACCCTGAACATCGATGCTGAGGCTGAGGAAACGACTCCGGTTTACTATCCTGTTTCTGCACAAAAGAATACAACGAATGCCTATGCTACTAACCTGAGCCAGGATTATACTGTGAAGGCTGGCAATAAGGCACAGTTTAAGTTCTATAACTATACTGTGGGTGCAGAATTTTACAAGAGTTGGGTATTGGGTGTTTCTAACGTAGCTCATGGCGCTGTTGGCTATAAGGAGTATGTTATGTTACGCAATGACAACTTTGAAAATATTGCCTGGAGCAACAAAGGATGTGTCAGCGATTACAACTGGGATACATTTGCGAAGGATATGAATGGTTCTTTGGTAGATATGACCGTGGAATATGCAGCTACAGGCGCATTCAAGATGACTGCTGTGATTACCACAACGGATAATAAGGTGTATCATTATTCATATACAAAGACTATTACAGATAAGCCGTCTGAGATTAACGTGTTCTTTACCGGTGAGAACTCTTACATCGACGGCTCAAGCCTTTCTACAGGCATCTCGAACCCTATCATCATTCAGAAGAAGAATGACGGCAAGTGGTTCAACCTCTCCGGTCAGCAGGTAGACAAGAGATACAAGGGTGTAGTGATTGTGAACGGAAAGAAATTTGTGAACAAGTAATTCTCTT
>OGJV01001095.1_pt1 | contig 12514 bp, 5 predicted proteins | sample 1572271 | NCBI WGS metagenome assembly OGJV01 (sample SAMEA2582107, study PRJEB24529) | metagenome | biome: Human gut stool | place: China | collected 2011
AAGTCTGAACTGTGAAATCCTTGGAATAGCCCGTGACGCCGCTTTCCTCTATTGGATGACGGGGGACGGGAAGTTTGCAAAGCTGGCTGCCGGTGTCTTTGATACGTACATGACCGGAATTTATTACAGGAATGTTCCTGTTGACCTGAATCACGGTCATCAACAGACTTTGGTGGGACTGACTTCTTTTGAGGTAATTCACGAAGATGCATTGCATATCGCTGTCCCTTTATATGATTTTCTATACAACTATCTGAAAACCAATTATCCCGACAAGATGACAATCTATGCCGGGGCGTTCAAGAAATGGGCGGATAATATCATAGCCAACGGTGTCCCTCATAACAACTGGGATTTGTTGCAGGCACGATATATTATGAATGTGGGATTGGTGCTCGAAGATAATAAGGAATACGCAGACGGTAAAGGACGTGAATACTATATTGATTATGTATTAAACCTTTCCGGAATCCGTCAGTGGAGTTTAACCCGTCTTGCAGACTATGGCTTTGATGCTGAAACGGGAAGATAGCCGGAATGTCCGGGATATAGCAGTGTGGTAATCAATGATTATGCCAATTTTGTGAATCAGTTTGATACGAATCTGCAATATGATTTGGTGAAAGCAATGCCTATATTGTCGAAAGCGGTAGCAACCACTCCCGAATATCTGTTTCCCAACCGTATGATTTGTGGCTTTGGAGATACGCATCCGGGATATTTGAGTACGAATTTCTTTATCCGTATGATACAGAATGCACAGGCGAACGGGAAGAAAGAACAGGAAAACTATTTCACGGCTTTATTGAAATGCCTGAACCCGGATTTGGGAAATGATAAAACTGAAAAGAAGAATGTGCGTGTATCTGTCAATTCTTTCTTTGAAGATAAACCGCTGGCGCTAAATCCCAAAGTGCAGCCGGGAAAGATAGAAGATTATGTTTCTCCTTTGTTTTATGCTCCCAATGTGTCATGGCTGGTGCAACGGAATGGTATGAACCCGCGTAACAGCCTGATGATTTCTCTGAATGCAAGTGAAGGAAACCACATGCATGCTAATGGCATCTCAATGGAGCTTTACGGAAAAGGGTATGTGCTCGGTCCCGATGCCGGTATCGGTCTTTTTTTGTATAGCGGACTGGATTATGCGGAATATTATTCTCAATTCCCCAGTCATAATACGGTTTGTGTAGACGGTATATCGAGCTATCCGGTAATGAAGAGTAACCATGCTTTCCGTGTGAACTCTTGCTTTCCGGCACCGGTATCAAAGAAAGGAGAATTTTATCCGATTACATATAGTGAAGTTTACTTCCGCGAACCGGAAACTTTTGCCGACCAGACCCGTCTTAACGGCATTGTCAATGTAGGCGATTCTGCAGGTTATTATATCGATATATTCCGTAGCCGGAAAGTAGAAGGCGGCGACAAGATGCATGACTATTTCTATCACAACTTAGGACAGCACATGACGCTGACGGCGGCCGACGGCAGTGAACTCGGACTTCAGCCTACGCAGGAACTGGCCTTTGCCGGAGCCCATCTGTATGCTTATTCCTATATATATAATAAGAAGCGGGCGGTGACAAGCAAAGACGTGAAAGCCGGATTCACCATCCAGATGCCCGACAAGGACGATATTACGATGAACCTCTGGATGAAAGGGGAGGAGGGACGCGAAATCTTTTCAGCCCTGAGCCCCATGACAGAAGGACTGAGCCGTATCAAGAACATGCCGTATTCCATCAAGGACCAGCCTACGCTTACTTTCGTGGCACGCCAGAAAGGAGAAGCCTGGAACCGTCCGTTTGTGGCCGTGTATGAACCTTCTACCCTAAAAGAACCTTCCTGCATTGCGTCAGTTGATTATCCGCAGGTAAAGAGTGAACAGCAGGGAAGCCATGTCGGTATACGCGTGGCGCTGACCAATGGAAATGTCGACTGGATTCTGTCGTCGGATGAGAATGCACACCACTGCAAGTTGGAAAAGTTGCAGGCCCGTGCAGGCTATGCGTTGTGCCGTCAGTCGGAAAAGGGAGAGACTCTTCAGGCTTTCCTGGGCAACGGTACACAGCTGGAAGCGGATGGAGTGAGCATCCGGACAGATGCACCTGCTGATGTCTTGCTGCTGAAGCAGGATGGAAAATGGATGTACACAGCTACGGCTCCTTGTCAGATAGTTGTAGGAAAGAAAAAATATACACTTTCAGTTTCAAAAGAGTTACGTCTTTTGAAGTAAAATGAAATTTTAAGTTTGCTTTTGTAGTAATATATTGATTTATAATTATATATGCTCTTCCAGTACTTCCTTTGCAGTACTGAAGTACTGCAAAGGAAGTACTGTGGTACTGTCTAGGAAGTATTGTAGTACTTCTTTGACAGTACTTATCAGGGTATAAGGTTTTGTATTGATGTCTGGGAAGACAGTGCGGTTTTTTGTCGGATATTTTTATGAAATATAGGCAGATTCTATGTATTTTTGCTCATGAAACCTATGGCAGTTTTGTAAATGAAGAAATGTTTGATATATATTTATCTCCTTTTGTTAACCAGTCTGTGCTGTTTGCAAGCGGGAGCTGTTTCCTCCGAAATCCGTAGTTTGTCCGTATCCGATGGACTCCCTGATTTGGTCATTAATACGATATACAAAGATTCAAAAGGTTATGTCTGGATGGGAACGAATACCTCAGTAGAGCGTTTTGATGGCATACGCCTGGAGCATTACATGGTAGAGGGCAGCAATGAGAACCTGAAGCGGGTGTTTGCACTGATTGAAATGCCGGACAATGAACTGTGGGTTGGCACGGGCATGGGACTTTTTCGCCTGGCCGACGATGCCGAGAAACTCGAACGGCTGGCTCCTGAAATGATTACAAGCGGGGTGCATGCATTCTGTAAGTTGGGTGATGTGCTCTATGTGGGTACGGAAAAAGGATTGTATGTATACAAGGGAGGAGTTTTTGAGCATGTGCTGGTAGACAAGAATGTCTTTTCGCGTGCGAATTTTGTAACGGGAATGGTGGAAGGAGAAAACGGTATATTGTGGCTCTCTACGATGGGAGGCTTGAAATCTCTTCGTTTATCCGACCAGTCCATCACTTCTTTCTCAGACAAATTGGCGAAGAACGGGCAGAACCTTTCTTTCTATAATATTACACGTATCGGTTCAAAGATTTTTATGGGTACAATGTCCAGCGGACTGGTGCTTTTTGATACTGCCAGCAAGCACTTTTCACGCTATCTGGATGTTGGTTGTGGAGTTATCTCTGCCTTGTCGGGCGATGGGAAAGACCTGCTCTATGTAGGAACGGACGGAAACGGTGTACATTTTATTTCAGTGAGTCGCCAGCGTGTTATCCGTACCTTCCGGCACGACCGTGAGGCAGATAGCCAGATTCGTTCCAATTCTGTGTACTCTGTACTGGTCGACCGTGACGGCTTGTTATGGATTGGCTTTTACCAGTTGGGTGTAGACTACACCTTGTTCCAGAGCGACTTGTTTTCCACCTATCAATATGAGAATTTGTTTGATTCCAGAGACATGGCTGTCCGTACCATTGCCTTTCATGGAAGTCAGAAACTGATAGGTTCGCGCGACGGCTTTGTGTTTATCGATGAGGCCGATGGCAGGTTCCAAATATTCAAGACTCCCCGTCTGCGGGCTTCCATCATTGTGTCAAGCTGTTATTTCGACGGGAAATATTATATCGGAACCTATGGGGGAGGTATGTATGTGCTCGATGGCGCCACACTGGAACTGCGGGATTTTGAGATTGCTTCCGAACCCTTCCAGCATGGACATATTTTTGTGCTTCGTCCTGACGACCGGGGAAATCTGTGGATTGGTACTTCTGCCGGATTGTATTGTTACCGGAACGGGAAAATCGTGCGTCACTACACGAGCGACAGTTCCAAACTTCCTGAAGGAAATGTGTATGAGATTTATTTTGATTCATCCCATAAAGGATGGATTTGTACGGAAAGCGGTATCTGCATCTGGGACCCGTCGTCCGAAAGCTTGAAGAACGATGTGTTCCCGGAAGGATTTGTGCATAAAGAAAAAATCCGTATGATTTATGAAACTTCTGACCATCAGCTCTATTTCTTGCCAGATAAAGGAGAATTGTTTGTATCCGACCTTACCATGAGTCATTTTAGCCGGCTCACTCCAGGAACGCTGTTGGATGGAAAGTCGTTGATGGCCGTGGTGGAAGACTCGGAAGGCTGGCTGTGGGTGGCGACCAATAAGGGTATGTACCGTTTCGACAAAAAAAACAAGGTCGTACCTTTCAATTTTGCCGATGGTATTCCCAGCCTGATATTCATCAACTGCATTCCGATAAAAGATGAAGACGGAAACTTCTGGTTTGGTAACTCCAGGGGACTGGTGCGCCTGAATGGGAAAGACATGGATATGCTCCCCAGCCGTTATATTATTTCGTTGTCGGATGTGCTGGTCAATGGTAAGAGCATGCAGCATCAGCTTTCGGGAGAAGAAGGTCATTATGCGCTCACGCTGGAGAATTCGCAGAAGAGTGTAATCATTCAGTTCTCTGCACTTACGTACAGCGACCCGAACAGCCTGATGTATGAGTATAAGTTAGGAGAGGATGGGGAGTGGATTTCCTTGATGGGAAAATCGGAAGTTTCTTTATATGATTTGCCTTCTGGGGTCACTTCCTTCATTATCCGTCAGATTGGTTATCCTGATTCTGCCATGACGCTGGATATTTGCATTCCGAATCGTTCCTGGTTGCATGGGTTGTTCCTATTTATTATAATAGTTTTGGTGGTGGCTGGTGTATATATATTCCGTCGTTGTCTGTTGCGCGTGGTATGGTCTGTATTGCGCAAACTGAACGGTATTAATGATACCGAAATGCCGGTAGTCATAGAGGCAGAAAAGACGGAAAAAGAACCTGAAGAAACCTCTCAGGAAGTCGAAATTGCGCAGGAAGAAGTGTTGGAGAGGCCAGCAATGCCGAAACCTGAGAAAAAGTCAACATCTTCCACTGAGGATAAATACCGGACGAATAAAGTCAGTCCGGAAGAGTGTAAGCGACTTTTCCGTTTGCTGGAGCAGGAAATGAAGCGCAACAAACCCTATCGCAATCCGAACCTTAAAGTGGCAGACCTTGCCGTAGCAATAGGCACAACTTCTCACTCACTTTCATATCTCTTTAACCAGTATTTGGAGAAGAATTATTATGATTACATCAACGAATACCGTGTGGAAGAATTCAAATCGCTTATCCTGAAAGATGAGTATGCAAAATATACTCTGACGGCCATGGCAGAACTTTGTGGTTTCAGTTCGCGTGCCTCGTTCTTCCGCACATTTAAGAAACTGGCAGGAATAACTCCGAACGAATACATCAAACAAGTCTCAGGTGAGCATCGTCCGGTAGATTAACGGACTTTTTAGTGTCAAAATAGGGAAAAACATCCTGTACGTAAGTGTCAAATAATAATTTGAGACTCTCGTGTGGGATGTTTTATTTCGTTGTTAATCAATTGTTTGTGTAGAAACTAGTCTTGCATGATAAGGTGAGATTTATTCCATGTTACATTTGTTTTAGTTTTTTGGGATTGTAGATACATTTGCAGTGTCAAAAAACCAAAACAAGCTAATTTATGAAAGACCTGACGAACACATCCAATGAGCTAGTAGCACAGATTTTTGCGGACTACCATCAGTCGGTCTTCTTTTATATCTATAAGAAAATAGGGAAAAAAGAAGATGCGGAAGATTTGGTTCAGGACGCATATCTTCGCCTTTTGGAATACCGTGCTATGCTTCGTCCCGATACCGTAAAATATTTCTTGTTTACGATTGTACGTAATCTGGTGTCTGACTATCTCCGCCATTTTTATAAAAAACAGGAAGTGGCCGCTTATCTGGAGGAAAATTATCAGTCACAGCGTGCTGGAGATGCAGATGCCTGTGTCATTGTACGTGACTTGCAGAGACATGAGCTGATGAGAGTGAACAGTTTGCCTTGTCAACGTCGAAAAATTTATATTATGAATCGTTTTGAGGGGAAAACATCGGCAGATATTGCGGCCGAATTGAATCTTTCTGTTCGTACGGTGGAGAATCATTTGTTTATCAGCCGCAAGGAAGTACGCAACTATATGAAACAATGTATATAAAATAATGATAAGAAGTAAAAACGTTAATTTAAAGTTTAATCTTATGAAGAATGGTTTTCGAAAAACTTATTACAAAAGGGATATCTTTTCACCCATGATGGTTTCGGCTTTAGTAGCCGGCAATGTGGCTCCGATGCATGCGGAGGTGACTTCTGTACAATCGGTTTTGCAATCGGTAAGTGTGAAAGGACAAGTGCTGGATGCGGAGGGTATCCCCGTTATTGGTGCAAGTGTTCTTGAAAAAGGAACTACAAATGGAGTGATCACAGACATTGACGGAAATTATTCGTTGAATGTGTCTTCTAAGAATGCAGTAGTGGTGATTTCTTATATTGGCTATAAAACGGTAGAATTACCGGCTTCCAGTCCTAATCTATCGAAAGTCATTCTTAAGGAAGATACAGAGGTTTTGGATGAAGTAGTGGTTGTAGGTTATGGTACACAAAAGAAAGAATCACTGACAGGAGCAGTAACTGTGGTCGATTCGAAAGCTTTTAAGGAAAAAGGAAGCTTGTCCAGTCCGCTGGCTGCTCTTCAGGGACAGGTTCCGGGAGTGATGATTTCACGTTCTTCTTCAGCACCTGGTGATGAAAGCTGGAGTATGAATCTGCGTGGTTCTGTTTCTGTAAACTCTATTGAACCTTTGGTGGTTGTGGATGGAGTTGCTTATACTAGTGTAAACGATTTGCGTTTGATTAATTCAAATGATATTGAATCGATTAACTTCCTGAAAGACGGTGCTGCAGCTATCTACGGTTCGCGTGCGGCAGGTGGTGTGGTGTTGATTACGACGAAGAAAGGTAAGGAAGGGAAGACAAAAGTGGAATACAGTGGGACGGCTACTTTAAAAACGGTGGGTCTGATGCCTGAGATGATGAACATTGACCAATGGGCAGACGGAGTAATGACTGCATTGGAAAATGACAACAATACGTCCAATGAGTGGTATGCTTATGCGCAGTTAGCTAAAAAAATGAAAGGGTCTTATTTGGATAAACGCTATGGAGGAAGTCCTTTTGGTACTGATAAGTTTGGCGACGTGGCAGACTTCGTTTTTGATGATTCGGCCGACTGGTTAGGCTCTTTGTTCGGAAGCACCTGGTCAACGGAGCAGAATCTGAGTATTTCAGGAGGAACAGAACGCTCATCTTACCGTCTTTCTTTAAGTTATTTGTATGATGGTTCTACACTTCAATACGGAAATAACAACAATAACCGCTACAATTTCCGTTTGAACAATACTTTCAAACTGACAGATAACTTGACATTAGATTCTTCTATTTCGTATAATCGTCAGGAACAGGTGGCACCGTCCATGATTTCGTCTGTACTTACAGTATCGATGCCGATGCCGGGGTTGCCTCTTACGACTGTAGACGGAAAACCCTATGCTTGGGGGACATGGGGATCTCCTGTAGCTAAAGTGTCAGAGGGAGGAGACAATCGTTTGTCTGTTTCGGCTTTCAGTGTAAGTGAAACTTTAAACTGGACACTGACAGACTGGCTGACTGCCAATGCCAATGTGGGTTATAATACCAGTACGGCTACCAGAAATCAGGTAGAGAATGCGATTACTTATTATAATTATTTAGGTGATGTTCAGACTTTGGTTGATCCTATTCAGGCAAATTCATCCTATAAACAAACCAGTTCTAGAACGGACTTTTACTCTGTAACAGGGTTTTTGAACGCACACAAAACGTTTAATCAAGATCATGATTTAAGTTTGACATTAGGTGCCCAGTACGAATTCAAAGAATATACTTATTTTGGTGCTAAAGTAAAGGATACCCAGAATGGTCTGGAAATAGTAAACGGTTCTGGAGAAATAACCCTAAGTGGGGATGAAGACAAGTACCAGAATGCAAATATGTCTTATTTCGGACGTTTCAATTACAGCTATAAAGATAAATATCTGCTGGAAGTAAACGGACGTTATGATGGTTCTTCCAAATTCCAGCCTGAAAACCGTTGGGATTTATTCTATGGGGCTTCTTTGGGATGGAGAATCAAGCAGGAGAACTTTATGCAGAATATAGACTGGTTAAGCGACTTGAAACTGCGTGTGTCTTATGCCGAAATGGGTAACCAAAGCGGTATTGCCAATTATGATGGCGTGCAGTTGTATAATATGGTGGCTGGTACAGGTGCTTATGTAGGTGACGGAAAGCTTTCTTACATTAAGACTAACGGTGAACTGGCTTCTCGTTCTCGTAGCTGGGAGCGCATTAAGAATTATAATGTGGGTGTAGACTTTGGATTCTTGAATGGCGCATTGAGCGGTTCTGTTGAAGCCTTTCTGAAGAAGAATGATAATATGCTGGTTAGCATTACATATCCCGGTATTTTGGGAGATAAGGCTCCTAAGGCCAATGCTGGAAAATTCAAAGACTGGGGATTTGAAGGTCAGATGACGTATCGCGGAAATGTGGCCGGTGTAAATTACTATGTAGGAGGAACATTTACGTTTGCGCATAATGAACTGGTAGACTATGGTGGAACAACCGTCTTGAAATCTGGTTATACTACTACTCAGCAGGGGTATGCATTGAACTCTATTTTTGGTCTGCGCTATGGAGGAAAGATACAGAACGAAGAACAGTTGCAAGCTTATCTAGCTAAGTATTATGAAAATAACGGTATCAATATGCCTAGCAATCTGCGTGTAGGTGACAATATGTATTGTGATGAAAATAGTGATGGTGTACTGGATGAAAAAGATTATATCTACTTGGGAAGTGATACCCCTGAAATATCTTATTCGTTCAATGCCGGAGCTTCTTATAAGGGATTTGATGTAAGCGTAATTTTCCAAGGGTCTGCCAATCGTTTTGTATACCGTGGAATTGACAACTGGACAGTGCCTTTCCGGGCAAATTACACGAATACTATTACATCTTCTATCGGTAATGTGTGGAGCCCGGAAAATCCGGATGCCTACTATGCACCTTATACGAATGATGCAAATATCAATAACTACAACTATCAGGCATCTTCTCTTACCTCACAAGACGGACGTTATCTTCGTTTAAAGAACCTGACTATCGGTTATACATTTACAGATAAACTGCTACAAAAGATCAAATTCTTGCAAGGAGCACGTATTTATGCTACCGGTACAGATTTGTGGGAATATACAAAGATTAAAGACGGATGGGATCCGGAAGCTGCACGCGATGCAACTGGATTGAAACGTTATCCATTTACTCGTAATATTACATTTGGGGTTAATTTAACTTTCTAAAAAGACAAACTTTATGAATAAGAAACATTATATAAGGACAGCATGTCTGTCAGTTTTGAGCTTGTTTGCGGTGTCTTGTCTCGATTTAGATCCGAAAGCACAATTGGGAGACAATTTGGTATGGAATAAGGCTGATAATTTTCAGTTGTTTGCCAATCAGTTTTATAGCTGGACTCGTGATTTCCAGTTGTCTACGACCAATACGTATGGCAATGGCGTAAGTGATGGCCCGCATAGTGATTACCGTTCTGATTTGATTGCTACATCTTCTATCAATACGTATAGTCAGGGTACGAATGTAATTCCTGCGGAAGATGACAACTATACTACTTTGTATAAACAGATTTATTATACGAATTTGCTGTTAAATCGTGCCGAGTCTTTTGAAGACAAAGCCGCAATTGCTGTACCAGTGGCAGAAGCGAAGTTTTTCCGTGCATATTGTCATTTTGAACTTGTGCAGATTTGGGGGAATGTTATTTTGCTGACTCAGCCTTTGGATTTGACATCTGGTGAGTTGTATGCAGCGCGTAATGACAGAGGTGAGGTGATTGACCAGATTGTGACAGACCTGCAGGAAGCTGCTGAAGCTTTGCCGGAAACGGCAGAGGCGGGAAGATTGACCAAGTATGCAGCTTACGCCATGTTATCACGTGTGGCACTTTATGAGGGAACTTGGCAAAAATTCCATACAAACGGAGCAGATACTGAAACAAATACGGAACGTAGTACAGAACTGCTGACTATTGCTAAGAATGCGGCTTATAATGTTATCAAAGACAATAAATACAAACTGTTTTATAATGAAACCTTAGGTAACCAGAGTTATCGTTATATGTTTATTTTAGAGGATGCAGCTCAATGTAATCCTGCTAATTTACATAAGACTGACAATACGGAGTATATACTGTCTCATCGTCACAGAGATGGCGATAAAGGGACAAACATCACTCACGGAATGCTGGCAAATGTATGTTATGTTACTCGTAAAATGGCTAATATGTATTTGTGTTCTAACGGATTGCCAATAGATAAGGCTGGTGATACCTTTAAAGGATACCCTGGTGCGACTACTGAGTTTCAGAACCGTGATAACCGTATGACAAATACATTGTTGCAGCATGGTCAGAAATACTGGAATAATGATGGTAAATGGCGTACTACATGGAATGATGAGGATTTGAATAATGCATTAGAGGCAAATGTACGTTCAAATAGTGGTTACCAGAATTATAAATGGTGTGTAGAGCGTCAGGTAGCTGATTACTATGAATCTATGGATTATCCGGTTATCCGATACGCTGAAGTTTTATTGAACTATGTAGAAGCTGTATACGAATTACAAGGAAATATTAGTGATGATGATTTGCAATATCTGAATGATGTACGTACGCGCGTTAATCCGGATATGCCTGAGCTGACTAATGAATTTGCTTCTAAATATGGTTTGTCTATGCGTGAAGAAATACGTAGAGAACGTACTGTTGAATTATTCCTTGAAGGATTCCGTATTGATGACTTAAAACGTTGGGCTACAGCTCCCGAAGAAATGCCACAAGATCAGTTGGGTGTAAAAGTAAAAGGCACTTGGTTTGAAACGAACTGGTCGGCACAATCTCGTCAGTTGAATAGTGATGGATGTATTATCTTATACGATGGACGTATATGGGATGACAAACTCTATTTATATCCTCTGCCTTCAGATCAGCTGCAATTGAATCCGCAGTTGGGACAGAACCCTGGTTGGAGTAATAATTAAAATTGTGTTTATTCATTTTAGAAAATTTGTATGATGACATATCAATTATATAAAAAGTTTGGCGGTATCTTATTGGCTGCAATTTCTGTTGCAATGGTTGCATGCCAGGATGATGAAAGAGCTGAATTAAGTCAATCGGTGTATCCGGAATCAATAACACTTAATATACCGGAAGACGTAAAACCGTTGATTTATAAAGACGAGAATGGTACAAATGTGTTGCCCTTGTTGAAAGGTGAAACTGTTCAATTGGGATGTACCATTCTTCCTGAAAATGTAACGTTCAATGAAGTTGTATGGGCTTCAAGTGATACAAATGTGGCTGAAGTAGATCCGAATGGTGTGGTGAAAGCGGTCAATGGAGACGGTTCAACCTATTCGGTTATACAAGTTTCTCCTTCTGCTTTTTATTCTGGAAGTGGTATCTATGGTACACTAAAGGTGATGGTATCCAATGAAATGGTGAAAGCTGAAAGTATTTCTTTGTCTGCTGAAGCTGATCAGGTATATATGGGAGAGAGTCTGCAGTTGCAATATGCTATTTTGCCAGAAAACACTACTTACAAGACAGTGAAATGGTCCACTTCTGACGAGTCGGTTGCAACGGTTGATGAAAATGGCTTGGTCACAGCGCAGATTATTGATGCAAATACCGAAACGGTTACCATTACAGCTTCAGCTTTGGATGGGTCACAAGTATATGCAAGCAAGCAACTTACTATAATGAAGGTTGTTCAGCCTGAAGATATTACCATTGATCAGAGTGTGTCTGCAGAACAGAATTATGTATGGGCTATTACGGATAAGACAGTCAAATTACCTTATACTACAGTGCCTGCTGATTGTACAACTTCATTGATAGAATGGACTTCCAGCAACGAAGATATTGCTACTGTAAATCAAGGTGTAGTAAACTTCAATCAGAATGGAGTCTTTGGCGATGTTACGATTACCGCAACTTGTCCTGAAACAGGAAAAACATCTTCTATCAAGTTACGTCTGGAAGAAGGATTGGTACGTGAATTGTTCCATGATGAAAATAATTATACATGGTATAATGCAAAACAAAGTGGAAATGGAACAGAATCTTCTCATGAATGGCATGATGGTTATTTAACTGTGACTACTTATACACAGACTGCTGGAACCAAGCAGCGTGGTGACTTTAAATGCTGGAGTCCGAAGACTTGGTTGCATGCTGGTAAGTATCCTATTTTTGCCATCCGAATGGACGACGTGGCAGATAAGTATAAAGATGAAGGTGTGACTGCACGTAATATTAATCTGGATGCAGCAGGTACTTGTGGTGGTACTGCTTTCAGTGGAAATTTGGGAGGCTCCAATAATAAGTATAAATA
>OGJV01001101.1_pt1 | contig 12433 bp, 10 predicted proteins | sample 1572271 | NCBI WGS metagenome assembly OGJV01 (sample SAMEA2582107, study PRJEB24529) | metagenome | biome: Human gut stool | place: China | collected 2011
GTAAACTATAAAAAACTATCCGAGAAACCAAACTCTTGGAGGGGATGATCCCTCCAAGAGTCGGTATCCGGCATATTAAAAACTATTTGGTAATCTCGAACGATTCGATATACAAGGCTCCGACCTTATTATTGTCGAGCACAAAGGAATCAGCACCCAAACCGGCCAGATCGTACTCATGTACATACTCTCTGTAACCGCTCTTATCCGTGTATGTTTCCACAGGAGTTTGAGCAGCCCCGGCAACGGTCATCGTATATCCCGGGTTGTAGTAGCTGCCACTCTTATTCGGATACGACCGGAAAACGATCTTGATCTTCGACATCCCGTCGATCGGCGTCACGTTTTGCAGCTTCGCCTGTTTAGCCGCATCGGAGTCATTACCCTGCATCTGAATGATCGAGCCGTTGGAAGCGGGCGATTCACAGATTTTCACACCCGTGAACTCGATACCGCCGACGGTCCAACTAACCCAAGTACTGGGCGTAGCGACAACCTGCGAACCGTAACCATTGGTCGGGAGATCCGCATTATCCGCCTTAATATCCGTGATCGAGAACGCAACGACCTCACCGGTTCCTCCGCCGCCGGCACCGAGCAATGTAACAGGCACATCCTTGCTGTTACCGTTAGCCAACGTGATGGTCAGCGTCTGATTAACGGGCTGCGTACCGGTATTCGGATCGGCTTTGACCGTCACGGTCAGGCCATCGACCGTAGCGCTCAGGGGGGGGGTCAGTCCGCTTACGCTAAGTTGGTTGTCACCCTGGTTGATAACAGAAACCGTGAGCGTCTTCTCGCCTCCCGCTGCCTCGAAGGAGAGGCTGGCCGGAGTTACCCCCGTAATCATCGGGGTCGAACTGTCGCTGAAAGCGGCCACGTCGTCCAGATTGCGCGGAACGAGCTGGGAATTATTCTTATATACGGCAGCCAGACCGGAGATATTACCCGTAGCGGCCTTGTAAGGAACATCGAGGAACACGCTCGGGTTCTTTTCATCGCTCTGCTTGCAGAATACGGTGAAATTGGCTCCATCGGCAGTGAAAGTATGCGAAGAGAGTGCGCTGGCGCTCGCCCAAACACCTGCCTGGGCAACCGACGCATTGGCGATCGTCACGGCCATACCCTGATATTTCGCCAGATCCGCAGCAGCGATCGTCGCCGTGGGAATCGAAGTCACCGTACCGGTCTTCTTGACCTTGCACCAGGTCGCGTTCTTGTCGCCGGTCACTTCGTACATACCGTTGTAATTCTCCACCTTAGCAAGCCCTTTATAGAGGGTTACGCGCACCTTGTCACCCTTGTTCAGACCGAGCGTCGAAGGTTCTACCTGACTGCCGTAGAGCGTGATGCCGTTACCGGCCTCCGTCGCATTCTCGGTAGCGAGGATCAGGTTGTTGAAGGTATAATTGGCACCGGCCACATCGTTCATCACCACAGCGTCCAGATAGCGATCTGCATTGGCATCCACCGGAGCTTCCGTAGTAGTCATCTGTGCGATCAGCTCGGGAATGGTAATGGCCGTAGCCTCACCCGGATCGGGCGGCACCACACCGCCTTCGAGATCGACCTCCTGACCGCCGTTGCCCTCGACGAGTTGTACGTCATCGATTGCGAATACCGACGCCAGATCAGCCGTGAAACGGATCGAAAGCTGGCTGACAGCCTCCTTGAGCGTGAAATCTACGGCGAACTGGACCCAGTAAGGATCGGTCGTATCGCTGCCGCCGATCTTCTCGTAAGTCAGATTGCCCGACCAGTCGGTTCCGTTACCTACGGCAACGTGGAACGATTCGGGTTTGAAAATGTTGTCGTAAGTACCGCCGTTACTCTGCGAATAAGCACCGCCGAAGATGATCCGGTAGTTGGTCTTGCCCGCAGGCATCGTAATAGTGTTGATGTCGAAAGTCGCAGGTGCCGAACCGAAGAAAATCTTGTTCGAACCCGAAGCACCGTCGTAACCGCCGCTGAGCTTACCGGAAGTACGCACCGATACGTTCGCAGAGGTATAGGTCACCGTCGAATTACCCGTACCGGAAGCATTCTGCCATGCATCGGTCTGATCGAGGAACGGCCATTTATTATCAACCTTCTCGGCAGGCGTCTTGTCGAAATTGTTCTCGTAAATCGCATCGCCGCTCGGATCGGGAGGCACGACACCGCCGCGCGCCAGGTCGATCTCCTCGCCGCCGTTACCGGTCATCAGCGTGATATCGTCCAGACGGAACTTCGAAGATGCTTTCGCCTCGAACTTGATGTAAAGCGTCGAAGTCGCATTCTTGAGCGTAAAGTTCTTGGTTGCAAATACCCAGTAAGGATCGACCTGATCACCGTCGTTTACCTCGTAAGACAGCGGAGTATAGTCCGTTCCGTTCGCACTGAGATAAACCACGAAGTTGTCCTTGTTGAAATTATTGTCATTGTTATCACCGTCGTAATACTGTCCGCCGAAAGTCAGCTTCAGATTGGTCTGGTCGGAGGCGAGCGTTATGTCTTTAACCGTAAAGGTTGCCGGAGCCGAGCCGAAGAAGATCACGTTCGGGCCCGAAGCACCGTCATAAGCACCCGCGCTGCTCTTACCGGAAGCGCGGATCGAAGTATTCACGCCCTCGTAGGAAACCTTCGAAGCCCCCTCGCCGGTGGTGTTCCAACCCGTATAGTCGGCAACCAACGGATACGGGTTCGCAACGGACTCGCTACCTGCGGTTTCGTTGAAGATGAGCGTCGGCGGCACCACTTCGCCCTGAAGCACATTGACATCCTTCTGAATCAATGCGCCGTAGGAGTTGTAAACCTCGAAAGTCACCTTGGCCGATTGACCGATGTTCGAAGCGGGTACCGTAACGGTCACGGCAGCGTCGCCCTCGCCTTCGGTAGCCGAAAGGCGCACCCAAGTCTGTTCGTCCTCGACGATAGCACGCCAGGGACGGTTCGTTTCAACGATAAAAGTACCGTTGTACTCATCTGCGGGCTGTCCCTCCGCATCGAACGTCAGGTTCTCCGGCGTGACGTTCAGATAGGGAGCGCCCATGTCGTCATTGTCGTCGGTACATCCCGCGAACACCGCCACGGCGAACACGGTCAATGCACTGAAGAGCAATTTCCAAATGCTACTCTTTTTCATAAACAATTAAATTTTAGAGTGATATAAAAATAGGTTAAAAATAACTTCGTTTTATAATACTTTACACAAAGTATTTATTCTTAAACTTTTTGTAAAAATACTATTTTTTCCTGTTTTACCAATGGGTTAAATACTATTTTCATATTACAATGCCATTAAATCGAATATAACGACACACCGGATTTTTATTTCGTATCAAAAACCCCACCAAACCGTATTCTTTCCCGGCAAAATAAACACAAAAGGCGTGCAGTTTTGACCGCACGCCTTTTTTCCGAGAAATACGTCCGGTCAACGAATCCGGTCGAGCGACCGCACCAGCTTTTCGTCCCGGAAGATCGCCCGCAAAGCCAGCAAGTCGAAAACCAGGCAGACCAACGGGAAAACGAGCGAAATTTTAAGGGTATGGGAGTAAAATTCACTGTCCGCGAAGTAACGGTTGCAAAGGTAGAAATAGATTCCCATCATCGCTCCGGCACCGACGAGGAGCACCAACTCGACGGCACATAACCGGATCTGCACCAGGCGGCGCTTGAAAAGGAAAATCGTCACCAGCGGCAACAGACAGGTGGCAGCCAGAACAACCCCCAGATACACCGTCGGCAGCAACGTGATGCCGGCGGCATCCTTCAGGCCGAAAGCGGTCAGCGTACAAGTGTCCGCCCCAACGGTGAAATCGACCAGCGGCAGCCACAAGGCCAATCCCGTCAGTACGACGACCAGCAACAGATACAGAGTCTGAATACGTTGAATCATATAACTTCTATTTTGTTTATGCGAACCTCTTCGAATCCTGCCGAAAATCGCAGGCTCTGCAAGGTTTATTGATTATCCAATGTTTTTTCGATCAGGTATTTATTACGGTCTGCGGCATTCCGGTCGATCAACTCGCCCAGGAATCCCGCCAGGAACAACTGCACGCCGAGCACGACGGCCAGCAGCGAAAGGTAGAAAAGCGGCTGATCCGTTACGGCCCGCACAGGCAGGTCATGGCACTGTTTATACAATTTGGCACCGATCACCCATGCCGTCGTACAGCCGCCGAAAAGGAACATCAGCGTTCCCAGGCTGCCGAAAAAGTACATCGGCGAACGGCCGAAACGCGAGAGAAACGAAACCGTAATGAGATCCAGATACCCTTTCACCATCCGCTCCATACCGAATTTCGAATGACCGTACTTGCGGGCGCGATGCTCGACGACCTTCTCGCCGATCCGCTTGAATCCGGCCTGTTTTGCCAGAATCGGAATATAACGATGCATCTCGCCATAGACTTCGATCGCCTTGACCACCCGGCGGCGGTAGGCCTTCAGTCCGCAGTTGAAATCATGCAGTCGGATTCCCGAAACGATGCGGGCCGTCCAGTTGAAAAACTTGCTCGGCCACCGCTTCCCCGCCGGGTCGTGACGCTTCTTTTTCCAGCCCGACACCAGGTCGTACCCTTCGTCGAGGACCATACGCCGCAGAGCCGGAATCTCATCCGGCGAGTCCTGCAAGTCGGCGTCCATCGTGAAAACCACCTCGCCGCGCGCTTCAGCGAAACCGCAATACAAGGCGGCGGATTTGCCGTAGTTGCGAGCGAACTTGATCCCCCGCACCGCCGCAAACCGCTCGTGCAGACTCTCGATCACGCGCCACGAACCATCGCCGGAACCGTCGTCCACCAGGATCACCTCGTAGGACAAACCCTCGCCGCGAGCTACGCGGTCGATCCATTCGACCAGCTCCGGCAAGGACTCCTCCTCGTTATAGAGAGGAACGACGACCGATATGTCGAGCGTAGCATCCATCGTTCTCTTACTCTTCGGATTGAGGACCGAAAGGCCGGGGTGCACGCGCCAGGATACCGGCCAAAATAAGCCCCAGGACGAGGCCGACGATCAGGTTGCCCCAGATCGAAGCTCCTACGGTAGCCTGAATGGAAGGCTCCGACGCCTCCTGTATGGTTTTCAGCATTTCGGCGAATACGCCCTCCATCGACGCAGGGAACTTTCCCTCCTCAGCGAACCGGATCAATGCGGAAGTGTATCGGTCGATATACTCCGAATATCCGATGAAAACACTGCGGTAAAGGTATTCTACCACCCCCTTGATCATGGCCGACGCCAGGATCAGAGCCAGAATAAAACCCAAGCCGTGGCCGAAAGGAAATCCCTGCTCCTGACCGTACTGCTCGCGGCGACGCTTGGCGAAACGATAAAGCAACACGATATATACGACTGCGGCCAAGACCCATACCAGCCCCATCGTTGAAAACCACCCCGACAACATCAGGGACTGCTCGATAACGAAAGCTACGGACATGACCAGTCCGATGATCGCTCCGTACTTGCAGACCTCGTTCCAGAATTTGAACTTTGTCATTCTTCTTCTATTTTTAGCATACGTTTATTCCCGCAACACGCCTTTGCCTTCCCGCAAAATCTCCGGCTCGCCGCCCGTCAGATCTACGACGGTCGTCGGCACCGCATCGCCGACACCTCCGTCGATCACCAGTTCTACGTCCCGGCCGTACCGCTCGTGGATCAACTCCGGATCGGTCATATATTCGGTTTCCTCGTCATCCAGCACGGAAGAGGTCAGCAGCGGAGCTCCCAACCGCTCGACGATGGCCCGAGGAATCGAATTGTCCGGAATGCGGATCCCGATGGTGCGACGCCGTTCGAGCGCCTTGTGCGGCATACGCGACGATGCATCCAGCAGGAAGGTGAAGGGCCCCGGCAGATTTTGTTTCAGCAACCGGAACTGAGCGTTATCCACCCGGCAATAATCGGCAATCTGCCCGAGCGAATCGAACACGACGGAAAACGTCGTGAGATCCTTCCCCTTGATCCGGCGCAGCCGCTCGACGGCCTTCGCCGAACGGATCGAGCAGCCGAAGGCATAGACGCTGTCGGTCGGATAGATCACCACGCCGTCCCTTTCGAGCAGGTTCACCACCCGGTCGATCTCCTTCTCGGAAGGATTCTCGGTATAGATTTTAACCAACATAGGGAGGGCAAATATAGACAAATTATTTAATATTCCGACGATTCAACTCCGCACTATAAGCCCGGGCATTAGCCAGATGTTCGCCGTACGTGCGGGCGAAACTGTGATAACCGTCGAAAGTCGGGCGGGCACAGAAGAAGAGATAGTCGTGGTTCTCGAAGTTCAGCACCCCATCGATCGCAGCGACCGAAGGCATCGCGATCGGCGACGGCGGCAGCCCCTTGTTCAGGTAGGTGTTATACGGCGAAGGGGTTCTCAAGTGCTTGTGCAGAATCCGGCGAAGCGAAAAATCCTGCAGCGCATATTTGACCGTCGGATCTGCCTGCAGGGGCATCCCTTTCCGCAGGCGGTTGATATAGACTCCCGCCACACGGGGCATTTCGTCGGCCTTGTTGGTCTCTTCGGTGACGATCGAAGCCAGCGTCATCACCTCGTCCCGGCTCAAACCGCTGCGTCGGCGGGCGGCATCCCGCTCCGGAGTCCAGAAACGGTCGTACTCCTTGCGCATGCGGCGCACGAAATCCTCGGGCGAAACCGTCCAATAAAATTCATAAGTATTGGGGATAAAGATCGAAAAGAGCTGCAGGCTGTCGGTCCCGACCTCCCGGGCGAGCTGCGGGTCGGTCAGCGCCCGCATCAGCTCCGCAGAATCGGCATCGAGCTGGCGGGCCAGCCGCGAAGCGAGAAAAGCGCGGGTACGGGCATAGTTGAGCGTAACGCGCACGGGCGTCTGCATCCCCAGTTTGAGCATCCGGGCGATTTCGACGACGTTCATTCCCGGTTCCAGTACGTAGTGCCCCGGTTTGAAGGAGCGCTCCAGCTCCAGACGGCCGGCATACCGGTCAAAAGCCCAGTGATGGTCCGTACGGGGACGCAGAGAGTCGAGCAGCCCCGGGTAGTCCGTGCGGGCGCTTATATAAAGGTCGCTCCGCTCCCGGACGGCATCTCCGAAAAACTGAAAGATGAAAACCAAAGCCACCGTTGCCCCGACTGCAACCGCAGCAATAAACACGACAAGCAATCTTTTTTTCGCCGTCATTCTCTTCATTCATTAACTCTCCCCGCACCGCCCTCCGAGACACATCCAGGCAGCCTTTTCGGCATCCGGCTCTCGAAAAACAGCGACAAAATCGCAGATAGTTCCTTTTTTCTTTGCAAAGATAGCAAAAATTCGTACTTTTGTGCTGGGGTAAGTCTTATACGACCAGCTCCCACAGACTCCCCCAGGTGAGGAATCAAGCAAGGGTATGTGGTCGTAGCGGTGCGATATAAGTAGCTTACCCTTTTTTTGTGTACCCGCCCATTTCCGGCCGACTTCAAAAACCGTCGATACCAATTCAGGGAACAATCATAAGCAATACCGGGAAATACATATTTCCCGGTATTGCTGTATTCCTTTCGTTTCAGCATCGAATCGAGCAACGAAACCTCTGCGGGACAAATATTATAATACGAATAATATTCAGCGCTGCAAATATCCGACTTACTAAAAATCAATTGATTTTCGGCAAAAAACGATCAGTTGTTAGCCAGCGCGATCGCAGCGATCGCCTCCACCACGACCGGACAGCGCAAGGCGATGCAGGCGTCGTGCCGCCCTTTGACGACGAACTCTTCCATCCGTCCCGTCGCAAAATTGAACGTATATTGTTTCTTCGCGATGCTGGAAGTAGGTTTGACAGCGATGCGGAACACCACGGGATTGCCGTTCGAGATACCGCCGTTGATGCCGCCCGCTCCGTTGGTAGCGGTTTTTCCCTCTCCGTTCACAAAACAGTCGTTATGCTCCGAACCTTTCATACGGGCTGCGGCGAATCCGTCGCCGAACTCGATGCCCCGCACCGCCGGAATCGAAAATGCCAGGTGAGCCAATTGCGATTCGAGCGAATCGAAGAACGGCTCGCCCAATCCGACGGGCACCTTGTCGCAGGTACACTCGATGACCCCGCCTACGGAATCCAACTCCCGGAGCGTGCGGTCGATCAGCTCGTCCCAGAGCGTCGGGGCACCCTCGGCGCCCAACTCCCTCCCCGGCTCGCAATTCAGCCGCTCGCGGGGAATACCGCCCAGCTCGGTGATCCGGGCCCGGATTTCGATCGGGCCGATCATCTTCTTGGCCACGACTCCGGCCGCCACCAGCGTCAGCGTCAGCCGCCCCGAAAAATGGCCGCCGCCCCGCAGATCGTTGAAGGCACGGTATTTCCGTTCCGCCACGAAATCGGCATGGCCCGGACGGGGCGTCGCGCGAAAGTCCGAATAGTCGCCCGAACGGGTATTGCTGTTGCGGAATACGATCGTGAGCGGAGCACCCGTAGTGTGCCCGTCGCAGACGCCGCTTACGATCTCCGGCAAATCGCTCTCCTTACGGGGCGTGCTTCCCTTCGCACCGCTGCGGCGACGGTCGAGATCCGCGAGGAAATCCTCGCGCGAAAGCGGCATGCCCGCAGGCACGCCGTCGAGCACCACGCCGATCAGCGGACCGTGCGACTCCCCGAAAATCGAGAGTCTGAATTTTGTTCCGTATGAATTCATAGCCAATTAAATTTCTTCGAGTTTACTTCAGTCGTCCGGCCCGTTCATCGTTTCCGCGCTTCGCCGCACGGAAAGCGTTCTTTCCGCCGGAACGGAAATACCATCTGCCCGCCCCGCTACTCCTGCCGGGCGAGCAGATCGAGGAACGAAGGAAACGACTTGTCGATGCACTTCACGTCGTCCAGCCGCACCGGCTCCGGCGTGAACAACCCGGCGACGATCAGGCTCATGGCAATCCGGTGGTCGTTGTGCGAACGGACATCTCCTCCATGCAACGGCCCGCCCGTAACGAACATCTCGTCGCCCCGGATGTCGATCCGCGCCCCCAGCGTCCGGAACTCGGCATAGATCGTTTCGGCCCGATTGCTCTCCTTCTGCGTCAGACGTCCGACACCCGCGATACGGCTCGTACCGTCGCAATGGGCAGCCAGCACCGCAAGGATCGGGAACAGATCGGGGCAATGCGTGGCATCGACCTCGAAAGCCTTCAGCCGCCGGCCGGTCGCAGTAACGGAGATGTTCTGCAAATCTCCCGGCATATCGCCCCTTGCGGATGCGTCCGCAGGCGCGACGCTCACATCGGCACCGCACGAACGCAAGATGTCGAGTATCTTTTCATCGGCCTGCAGCGAATCGAGCCGCATATTGCGCAGCGTAATTCCCTCGGTCCGCCCCAGCGACGAAGCGACGGCTCCGGCCACCGCGAAATAGGCGGCAGAACTCCAATCCGCCTCCAGGAAGACGTCCGAAGGACGGTACTCCTGCCTGCCCGGTACCGAAAATACGATTTTCGAAGGCGTCCCGCCACACACCCCGTCGTAAAACGCCTCCCTGTTGAGTCGGACACCGAACCGAGTCAGCGTCCGCAAAGTAAGCTCCAGGTAGGGAATGCTCGACGGCTCGGTTACCGTCAGCACGGTCGCATCCTGCAACAACGGCAAAGTCATCAGGAAACCCGATACGGTCTGCGAACTCTCCCGCCCCGAAAAGGAGATCTCACGACGGGTAATACCGCCCTCGATCCGAAACGGAAGATACCCCTCCTCACGAGCAGAACAATGCACGCCGGCTTCGCGCAGCGCGGCGACCGCCTCGTGCAGATTGCGCTTCAGAATACTGCCATGCCCGGAAATTTCCACCGGGGCACCGCCGTTCAAAGCGGAAATATGGGATGCCAGCGGAGTCAACAGCCGCGTGAGCAGCCCCGATTCGCCGGTTTCGATCTTCGTGCAACGTCCCAAGCGCTCCGCTCCGACACCCTCGATATGCAGCGTCGTACCGTCCGACGCAATCCGGCAGCCCATACCCCGGATGACCTCGACGGCTCCGACTATATCGTTGCAAGGGGCGTAATTGGCGAGCCGGCTCTCTCCCGCAGCCAGCGCAGCAGCCAGCACAGCCCGCTGGGCCACGCTCTTGGAACAAGGAACGGCAACCGTCGTCCGACGGAACTCGCGAAATCCCTCGAAAGGATAATTTTCGGCCGAAAGCAGCCGCTCCATCTCCTCGCGGGTATATTGCCCCGACGCCGTGGCGTTGGATGCTCCAGCTGAAACATAAGTATATGGCGCACCGAGCTTCAGGCAGAGCAGACGGGTGAATTTCCCGGCTTCGCCCATCGAAAAAGCGACCAACTGCGGACGCTCCGCAGCGGCGGCACCCTCGAAAAGCGCTCCGTCGGCTTGCAGGTCATACAAACGCATCGTACGGGCGGCATCCGAAATATTCCGGGCCGTCGTGACGATCTTCACCAGATCGGCCCCCTTCGTGCGACACAGCCGGGCGATCCCCTTCAGCTCGTCGAGGGAGGGAGTTCCCTCGAAATCGTGGAACGAAACGATCAGCCAGCACCCGTACTCGCGGGCAAGCGTACGAACGTATTCCAGATGCTCGTCGGGCGCTTCGATCTCTATATCGACATAACGCGCCCCTCTGCGGATCGCCGCCGCGAGCTGCTCGCGGGCGAACGCCTCGGAAGAGTTCGCAATCCGGCAGGTGGCAATCAGGTTCGGCCGAATCTCCACGAGCCGCTCGACCTCTTCGACCGAAAGACGGCAAAGGTCCGCCCGGAGTTCGGCCATTTCACACGATTCGAGGATCGCCCGGCAATCCCCGAAACTCTTTTCCTGTACGCTAACGCAGATCACGGGCGACCTCCTCCAACTGTTTTAATGGAATCGCACGATCCACCACCTCCCCCACCGCACGAGGCAGGATGAAATGAATGGCATCGCCCTCCACCTTCTTATCTTTTTCCAACGCTTCCAGCAAAACACCGATAGCTACGGGCGACTGGGTGGGAAGCCCGACCTTCTTCAAATCCTCCGCCAGACCGACCGCCAGTCCCGCCGGGGCGAGTCCCAGCCGTTCGGACACCCCGGCAGCCAGCACCAGACCGATCGCCACGGCTTCGCCGTGCATGATCGGACAATTTTTCTCGATGGCGTGAGCGAAGGTATGCCCCAGATTCAGCAAGCGCCGCTCCCCCTTCTCGAAAGCATCCCGCTCCACTACGGCACACTTGTATAACGCCGTTTTGCGAATGATTTCGGTAAGCTCCTCTTGCCCGTACACACATTCGCCCCCGCAACAGGTTCCCGCTTTCCGCAAGTGGGCCTCCATCCGGGCGAAATAATCCACGGCCTTGCGATAGTATTCCGCATCGAACAGGATGAAAGTCTTCAGGACTTCGGCGATTCCGGCCCGGAACTCCCGGGGCGAAAGCGTCCGCAGCGCATCGGTGCAGATATAGATCCATTCAGGCTGGGTGATCGTACCGACCATATTCTTATAGGCATGGAAATTCACGCCGTTCTTACCCCCGATCGAAGCGTCCACCTGCGCCAGCAGCGTCGTAGGTACGAAACCGAACCGAATACCCCGTTTGTAAACCGACGCCGCGAAACCGCAGAGGTCGGTCGTGATGCCGCCGCCCACGCCCACGAGAAACGAGCTCCGGTCGGCTCCCCGATCCAGCAACTGTTCGATAATATATTCTACCGTAGCGAGGGTTTTAACCTTCTCGGAGGTCTGGATCGGAATGAGTTCATACCGTTCGAAAAGGCCGAAAAAGGGCTTCAGGTTGCTGTCGATAACGACGAAAACCCGTCGGCCCTGCGGAATCAGGGCATCCAAACCGCTGAAATCGGATGATATATAAAGATTACTCACGTTTATTCGAATTGTTTGTCCCGACAAATTTAGGAATTTTATGCCCGAAATAAAAAAGCGAAAAAAATTTTGTCATTTTCCGAAAAATGCGATACATTTGTCCCGTTAAATACCCTGGACGGATATTCGACGACAAAAACGATATGCAACACGTTCAGTTTACATACTCCTATTATTATTACCTTTATTCGGGCCGAGTAAAGGCGGGAGTTTGCGTGTTGTAAAGTTCGATCGACAGAATTACGAATTTAGATCATAGCTCCTGCCTTGAGGCGGGAGCTTTTTTGTTTTCAGTATGAAAAAACAGCAACCTGCGGAGCTTGGCGGCTCCGAAGAAACGAAACCGGCAAAACCGACCGTCACCCCGGCCCGCCGGGTGGAAAACGTCGAAGAGTACTACTTCTCCGTGAAACTGAAAGAGGTGGCCCGGATGAACGAATCCGGCGCACGCGTCATCAACCTGGGGATCGGCAGCCCGGACCTGCCCCCGTCGGCCGAAACCGTGCAGGTGCTCTGCCAGGCGGCAGCGCGGCCCGACACGCACGGGTACCAACCTTACGTAGGGACAGTCGCGAAATAGGCTTAAAATTATAACAAATTGATTGTCAATGTGAT
>OGJV01001118.1_pt1 | contig 12280 bp, 10 predicted proteins | sample 1572271 | NCBI WGS metagenome assembly OGJV01 (sample SAMEA2582107, study PRJEB24529) | metagenome | biome: Human gut stool | place: China | collected 2011
TTTCTATCATGAGGAAATCCGTGGGACAGAGAATACCGGAAAAAGAAATCGCTAAATTCAAGTTTATCTATTTAATCCTCCGAAACCCTTGTATTTTCAAGGAAAATCGGCATTTTAATGTTCTTACCTTATGTATTCAGTTGTAGTGCTATACTAATGTTGTAACATTAGTATAGCACTACAGTGTTTGATAAATGCATATAAAAGTTTTCAATAAACACGTATTACTATATCAATATTTTTTGGATAATGTGTAGGTATAGTAGGTGTCAATAATCAAAAGAATTGCTACGATGCCCATTGTCCACCAGAAACAAGAAAAGCCTTTCGTTAAAAAGCATACTATGATTATAATAACCCCGCCTACAATAAATGAAATACCGCCAAAGCGTTGGCTTTTTTTCCACGTTGTTTCATTTTTCATACTCCATACTGTTCTCAGTCCTGCGATTGAGTTCATTCGTAGTTTTGGCATAATATTGCCTAATATAATCATTGCAACACCAGGCAGTCCAAATAAAAGTTGATTAATATCAAGTGCAATTGAAGAAAGATTTTCAATCGAATTGAAATCAGCATACAAGAAATAACCTGTCATAGCGTTAAAAAGTGTAAGAGATACAATTCCTGCCACAATACATACATTTTCGTTGTTACTCCCATTTTCTTCTTGTTTTGAAGAGGATTTAGCCATACCAAGCATAAAGTAGCCAAATAAAACTGTGATCACAGGGAAAATTAATGTTTCGTATTTACTGCCCCAACGTGTTACTTGATTATTGAAATCATAATGAGCTGGAATTCGCTCTGGTAAGAACGGTAAGGCAATCAAAACAACTATCAATGGCAAAAACATAAGACTATAAAAAATGATTTTTTTCTTTTTCATTGTTGACCTCCACGTAATTTACTTATCCACATAATTGTTTCATCAAGGATAGATAAATTTAATTCATAGTAAATAAAATTTTTATATCGAGTTTCGTAAATCAAGTCTGCCTTTTTAGCTTTGATAAATGATAGGATAATGCCTGTGGTGTCATATCCAATGCGATAGCTAAATCGCCTGAGCTTATTTTTCCTTCCTGTAAATTTAGCAGAATTTTTCGACGAGTATCGTCTGCTAAAGCAGCTAACACTTCATTTATAGCCAATCTTCCACGCCCTAATCTATTTCAAATAATCTTTAAATAGTTTATATCAGTTTAGCATTCGTTTTTCAATGGCTATTTCAAAATATTTTTAAATAGCAAAACAAGGGCAGTAAGCCAAAAGCTGGCTTACCGCCCTAATTCTTACTATGCGTAGATAATCTCGTTGTAAATGACTTCTCTAACTCTGGACTGAATTTCATTCATTTTCTGCACCCACAACATAGCATTGTCGGCAAGGTAATAGAAAGAGGTCCTTTTGTAATGTCCCCATTATATTCAATTAGAATTTTATTTCTTTCGGTTCGTCTGAAAATGAGTAAATAGTAGCAATTCCATTATCAAATGCGAATACAGCCATAAGGTTGTCATCAACTGTATACATAGAACTCAAAGAAGCCGTATTGCCTTCCGTTATTGCAACACGGGCTTCACGGCGTGTATCTTCTGTAATGCTGCCTTCTACTCTTATCCATGTGTAGTAAAGCCAAATGGCGACGCGTGGTACACGAATACGAATGAGTACGTGGCAGACTCAGTTGCGTACCTGCCTTGGTGTTATACCATATTTTCTTTTGAACATCCGGTTGAAATTCGACAGATTTGAGAATCCACATTTCTGTGAGATTTCAAGAATCGAATCATTGGTAGATGTGAGCATTGCCCGTGCTTCTGTGACACGGAAGTCATTCACATATGAGATAAAGCTCATTCCGGTATGGATCTTAAAAAATTTCATAAAATGCGATGGACTATAGTGGCAAAATTCTGCAATTTCTTCGATGGATATATCTTCATAATAATGTGTGGAGATATACCGGATGATACTTTTCAATTTCTCTTCATGCTTATCACTTTGTGCAGTCTCGTTTACTTTTGGCGGGTGCGTAATCAGTAGGTATACAATCTGGATAAGCCCCCCCTTGATAAAAAGCTGATACGCATAGTCTCTTTCATCGCTTTTTTCATCTAATAAATCAATAATATTGCTGATTTCCTTGTATAACGCGTGCCCGGGTGTCAGATAATGACGAATCTGGATATCTCCGTTAAAAAAAGGATCGATAAATTTTTGCTGCGTCACGTCATCTGCACCAAAGGCAAGAAAGTGCTTTGAAAAAAGTATATTTTCATATTCCATAGTCGAATTCTGTTTACCTTCAATGGAATGAAGCATTCCGGGAAGAACGATTACGATATCTCCGGATGAAACCTTATATCTCTGAAAATTGAGGGTAACGTATCCGCGTCCCTTCTTAATAACGATCATTTCGAACTCGTCATGCCAATGAACCGGTACACTTGCAAAATCCATCGGAATCGAACATATATAGGTGTTATATTGATATTCATTTTGAAAGTGAATCTTGTTTTCATTTAATTCGATATTAGACGCAGAGTCTGGATTTACAATCTCTTTCATGGCAAACACCCTCCTAATTGATAGAATAGTATCATATTATGATACTATTTTGCAAGAGAAACGTTTCCAATTCGTGATATTGTATTACTATAAAAGAGCGTACAAAAGCTCAAGTGAAAACGAAAGGGGTATACGATGAAGGTAAAACAGGAACTTGAAAAACTGCTTGGAAAAGAAATCGCACAAAGCAGCAATGAAGAAGTATATTATGCATTGCTCAACCTGACAAAGCAGTTAGCAGATGACCGCCGCATGGAAGAAACGAAAAAGAAGATTTATTATGTATCGGCAGAATTTCTGATTGGAAAGCTGCTCTCGAATAACATGATCAATCTTGGAATCTATGAGGACGTCAAAAAAGTGCTTGCCGAAAGCGGAAAGACACTTGCGGAGATTGAGGAGATTGAGGTAGAGCCATCTCTTGGAAATGGCGGTCTGGGGCGACTTGCTGCATGTTTCCTTGATTCAATCGCAACACTTGGATTATCGGGTGCGGGTATTGGATTGAATTATCACCTTGGCTTGTTTAAGCAGGTGTTCGAAGACAGAATGCAGAAAGAGCAGATTAATCCATGGATCAAGGATCAAAGCTGGCTTAGAAAAACAGATGTGACATACCCTGTTACATTTGGAAAATGCACGGTGCAGTCGAGATTGTATGAGATTGATGTAACAGGTTACAATAACCGTACCAACAAATTATGCCTATTCGATGTAGAAACGGTGGATGAGTCCATCGTAGATGCAAATCATCAGTTTGATAAAACAGACATAGAGAAGAACCTGACATTGTTCTTATATCCGGATGACAGTGACGAAGATGGAAGAAAGCTTCGTATCTACCAGCAGTATTTCATGGTAAGCAATGCCGCAAGACTCATTATCGATGAGTGTAAGGCGAAGGGAAGTAACCTTTATGATTTGTTCGACTACGCAGTAATCCAGATCAACGACACACATCCAACCATGATCATACCTGAGTTGATTCGCCTGCTTGTAGCGGAAGGGATGAACATGGATGCGGCGATTTATGTTGTAAGTAAGACCTGCGCATATACAAACCATACAATTTTGGCTGAGGCACTTGAGAAATGGCCTAGACATTATCTGGCAGAGGTTGTTCCGCAGCTTGTCCCGATTATTGAGATTCTGGATGATAAGGTAAGAAGACGGTTTAGCGATGAGAGTGTGGCAATTATCGACCGGAATGATCTCGTTCACATGGCACATATCGATATTCATTATGGATTTAGTGTAAATGGCGTTGCGTATCTTCATACAGAGATTTTGAAGAATTCGGAGCTTAATAATTTTTACAAAATCTATCCTGAGAAGTTCAACAACAAGACAAACGGCATTACATTCCGCCGCTGGCTTCTCTATTGTAATGAACTGTTATCTGATACGATCACGGAGTGGATTGGGGACGGATACAAGAAAGATGCAATGGAATTAGAAAAATTACTTGCATTTGTAGACGATGATGACAAACTTGAAAAGCTTCTTGAAATTAAACATCAGAACAAGCTTCGCGCCAAAGAATATTTCAAGGAAACACAGGGAATCGAATTAAACGAAAACTCAATTTTTGATATCCAGGTAAAGCGTCTGCATGAGTACAAGCGTCAGCAGTTAAATGTACTTTATGTTATTCATAAGTATCTGGAGATTAAAGCGGGCAAGCTGCCGACTACGCCGGTTACGGTTATATTTGGAGCAAAGGCTGCACCTGCATACACGATTGCAAAGGATATTATTCATTTGATCCTGTGCCTTCAGGAATTGATCAACAACGATCCGGAAGTGAGCCCGTATCTGAACGTAGTTATGGTAGAAAACTACAATGTTACTCTTGCAGAAAAATTAATTCCTGCCTGTGATATTTCGGAGCAGATCTCACTTGCATCAAAAGAAGCAAGCGGAACTGGAAATATGAAGTTCATGTTGAACGGCGCGGTTACTCTCGGAACAGAAGATGGTGCGAATGTTGAAATCCATCAGCTTGTTGGTGACGACAATATCTATATCTTTGGAGAGTCAAGTGATTCGGTGATTGAGCATTATGCGAAGGCTGACTATGTCTCAAGAACATATTATGAGAACAATCCGGTATTGAAGGAAGCCGTTGATTTTATTATCAGCGACGCAGTGATAGCACTTGGAAATGCAGAAATGCTGCATCGTTTGTATAATGAGCTTCTCAACAAAGACTGGTTCATGACATTTATTGATTTTGATTCTTATGTTGATGCCAAGGAACGTGCCTATAAGGAATATGAGGACCGTAAGGCGTGGGCGCAGAAGATGATGGTGAATATTGCGAAAGCAGGATTTTTCTCATCCGATCGTACAATTGCTGAATATAATAACGATATTTGGAAAATAATAAAATAGGATCCATTGATAGCAAATGCACGCAGAAATTGGTGATAAGTAACAAAAAAAAATCAAAATTGCTGTGTAATTTGACTAAATAAACAAAAAGTTGACTTTTTTGATTGCAAAAAGTTTTTAAATGTTGTATCATTGACTCATGAAATGGAAACGTTACCAAAAACGATACAACAAACGTTTCCAAGGAACGTATACGTAACTATAAACAAAGCAAATGAAAAGATTAGAGGAGGAAAAAGCATGAAGAAGAAATTAGCAGTTTTAGGATTAGCTGCAACAATGATGATGTCACTGTTTGCAGGTTGTGGAGGAAAGGGAACTTCAGGAGGGAAGGATGCATCGGCTGATAAGGGTTCGGTATATTACTTGAATTTTAAGCCGGAAGCAGATGCCCAGTGGCAGGAGCTTGCCAAGATCTACGAAGAGGAGACAGGCGTAAAGGTAACCGTTGTTACAGCTGCATCCGGTCAGTATGAGACAACTCTTAAGAGTGAGATGGGTAAATCAGAATGCCCTACATTGTTCCAGGTAAATGGTCCGGTTGGCTTAGCATCGTGGAAAGATTACTGTGCAGATTTGTCTGACACAGAAGTTTACAAGCAGCTTACTTCAGAGGATTTCGCTTTGAAGGATGGCGATAAGGTAGCAGGTATCGGATATGTTATTGAGTCCTATGGTATCATCTGCAACAAGAAGCTTCTTGCCGAGGCAGGTTATTCCATGGATGACATCAAGAACTTTGCAGATCTGAAGAAGGTAGCAGAAGATATTACAGCAAGACGTGATGAGCTTGGATTTGATGCATTTACATCTGCAGGTATGGATGGTTCATCAGACTGGAGATATAAGACTCACCTTGCAAACCTTCCTGTATACTATGAGTATCAGGCAGACGGAATCAACAACACAAAGGCAATCAAGGGAACATACCTGGATAACTACCGTCAGATCTGGGATCTGTACATTAATAACTCAACTACAGATCCTAAGCAGCTCAGTGTTAAGACCGGTGATGATGCAGTTGCTGAGTTCGTAGCAGGAAAAGCGGTATTTTACCAGAATGGTACATGGGCATACTCAGATATAAGCTCAGTCGGAGATGAGAATCTTGGAATGCTTCCGATTTATATCGGTGTAGACGGAGAAGAAAATCAGGGACTTTGTACAGGTACAGAGAACTACTGGTGCGTAAATGCTAAGGCTTCCGAAGCAGACATCAAGGCAACAGAAGATTTCATGGCATGGCTTGCTACAGACGATACAGCACTTAAGGCAATCTGTGGTTCACAGGGTGCAATGCCATCCGGAGCAGACGGAATGGGATTTGTTACTCCATTCAAGAAGAACCTTGAGTCAGATAACCTTCTTGTGAATATCGCAAGCCAGTATGTTGCAGATGGCAAGACACCTGTAAGCTGGAACTTCACAACAATGCCTTCTGAGACATGGAAGAACGAAGTAGGATCAGCTCTTACTGTATACGCTTCCGATCAGACAGATGCAAATTGGGATCTTGTAAAGAAAGCATTCGTTGAAGGCTGGGCTACAGAGAGTCAGGCAGCAGGAAACTAGGGTCAGGAAGCCTGATAAAACAACCAGTAATTAAAAAGGGAGGATATATTTCCTCCCTTTTTTAGAAGGTAGTTGTTCGAGGGCATAGGAGGTATAAGATGGAAAAGGCAGTAAAAAAATATTGGCCAATATTTTTGGTACCGACTATGGCTGCATTTTTGATAGGATTTATTATTCCTTTTATTGAAGGTATTTACTTGTCTTTCTGTAATTTTACAACAATCAAGGATGCAAAATTTGTCGGAATACAAAACTATATAGAAGCATTTAAAGATTCAAATTTTCTTGGATCATTCAAATTCACTACTTTATTTGCAATCGTTTCACTTGTGTTGATCAATGTACTTGCATTTTTGGTTGCTCTGGCGTTGACACAGAATATCAAAGGAAAGAATATTTTCCGTACAGTGTTTTTTATGCCAAACCTGATCGGAGGTATTGTATTAGGTTATGTATGGCAGCTGATTTTTGATGGTATTTTCGTGAAGTTTGATACAGCCCTGAAGTTAAATGAAACATTAGGTTTCTGGGGACTGGTTATTCTTGTAGGCTGGCAGCAGATTGGTTACATGATGATCGTATACATCGCGGGACTTCAGGCGATCCCTGGTGATATTCAGGAGGCGGCTATGATCGACGGAGCTACCAGAATGCAGAGATTGTTTAAAATTACAATTCCTAACATGATGCCATCGATTACAATTTGTACATTCCTGACGATTACGAATTCGTTCAAGTTATTCGATCAGAACCTTGCTCTTACAGGTGGTGAGCCACTTCATAAGACAGAAATGCTTGCCCTGAATATTTATAGCACATTCTATGGCAGAGTAGGAGCTGAAGGGGTTGGACAGGCGAAGGCAGTTGTGTTCTTCATAATTGTAGTAGCGATTGGATTGTTACAGTTAAAGTTGACAAGGGATAAGGAGGTGCAGCAGTAATGAAAAAGAAAGTGATGGGAATACTTGCAACATTATTTTTTACACTCGTTTCAATTATATTTGTTGCTCCAATCTTTATCGTATTGATTAACTCGATGAAGTCGAAGACGTTCATCAACCTTGAGACATTTAAGCTGCCTACAGAGGAAAGCTATGTTGGACTCGAAAACTATAAGACAGCAATTACGCAATATGATTTCCTGAAAGCTGTGGGCTGGACATTATTTATTACAGTATTTTCAGTTGCGGTTATCCTGATCTGCTGTTCCATGACAGCATGGTTTATAACCCGTGTTAAGAATGTTTTTACAAAAATGATTTACCTCTTATGTGTGTTTTCTATGGTTATACCGTTCCAGATGGTTATGTTTACACTTTCCGGAACGGCAGACTCCCTCCATCTGAATACACCTTGGGGAATCGTGATTGTATATCTCGGTTTTGGTGCCGGACTTGCGGTATTCATGTTCACCGGATTTGTAAAATCAATTCCGGTAGAAGTGGAAGAAGCTGCAATGATTGATGGCTGCTCACCACTCCGGACATTCTTCTGTGTAGTAGTTCCTATGATGAAGCCTACATTCATTTCCGTAGGTATTCTGGAAGCAATGTGGATCTGGAATGACTTCCTTCTTCCATACCTTGTACTTGATATTAAGGAATTCAAGACAATTTCCATTGTCATCCAGTACATGAAGGGAAGCTACGGACGTGTTGATATGGGTGCGATTATGGCATGCCTGATCATGGCAATCATTCCGGTTGTTGTATTCTACTTATGCGCTCAGAAATATATTGTCAAAGGGGTTGCGGCTGGCGCTGTTAAGGGTTAATATATAATCACATTTTTACAGGAGCGATTATATGACGATCAAAGATATAGCAAAATTATCTGGATACGGTATTGGCACCGTATCCAGAGTAATAAACAAACAACCGGGTGTAAGTGAGAAAGCGCGCGAAAAGATATTGAAAATTATCGAAGAGAGCAATTTTGAACCAAACGGAAATGCCAGAAAGCTGAAACGATGTGGCGGAAATACAGTTACAATTATCATGAAAGGCCGGCACAATAGTTTCTTCATGGAGATTCTTGACCGGATTACACTTCTGCTGTCAGAGCTGGACGAGGTTGTATCCTGCCAGATTATCGATGAAGATGGGGACGAGGTTGCAGAGGCATTAAAATTCGTTCGTGACAAAACCTCAAAAGCGATTATTTTTCTCGGTGCGAATTTAGCTCTTTTTGATGAACGTATGAATGAACTTGAAATCCCCTGTGTTGTTGCAACTACGAGTGCAAGGGAGTTAGCGTTCGACAATGTTTCTTCCGTATGTGTCGATGATGAGGCTGCAACCATGGAGCTCGTGCAGTATTTAACAGGCTACGGACACAAAGATATTGTCGTAATGGGGGGCGAGATTTCAGATAAACAGATCAGTTTCTCGCGTTATCTTGGGTGTAAAAAAGGCTTTGAAAAAAGTGGTCTGGAGTTTGATCCGGATAAGAATTATATGGCTTGCCGGTATTCGTATGAGGCAGGTTATGAGACAACAAAAAAGTTACTTGAAAAAAACATACATGTGACAGCCATTGTCGGGCTGTCAGATACGATTGCGGTTGGCGCAATTCGGGCAATCGAAGATGCCGGGAAAAAAGTACCGGATGATATATCGGTGGTAGGCTTCGATGGTACAGTCATATCGAGATTTTACACACCGAGAATTACATCAATGGGTCAGGACATAAACAGTATTGCGAAGCGGAGTGTGGAGCTTTTGATGAAGCACATACATTATACACTGGGGTGTGAACATGATTATGCCCCACACAATCTGATCGAGGGCGAAAGCGTACGCAGAGTATAATTGTTATGCCTTGACGTATATGGAGGACATATATGGATAAAACAGCAGGAATATTGTTCGCGATTTCCAGTCTGCCATCAAAGTATGGAATTGGCTGCTTTTCCAAAGAAGCATATAAATTTGTGGATTGGTTAGTGGAAGCCGGTCAGACGTTCTGGCAGATTTTACCTTTGGGACCTACCGGATATGGAGATTCTCCATACCAGTCGTTTTCCACATTTGCCGGGAATCCGTACTTCATAGATCTGGAAACATTAATTAGCGAAGGTTTATTGACGAGAGAAGAATGTGATAGTGTTGACTTTGGAACAGACGAACAGTCTGTTGATTATGAAAAACAATATAATGGACGGTATGTATTGCTCCGCAAGGCTTGTGAGAGAAGCGGGCATAAGAACAGTACAGAGTATAAGGCGTTCTTAGATAAGAATGAAGCGTGGGTGTATGACTATTGCTTATATATGGCAGTGAAAAATCATTTTGGTGGAATGAACTGGACTGAGTGGCCGGAGGCAATTCATAGTCGTACAGAAGAAGGTTTACGTGAATATAAAGAGAAGCTGGCAGATGAAATTGATTTTCAGTTATTTATGCAGTTCCAGTTTTTCAACCAGTGGTATAAGCTCAGAGCTTACGCCAATAAAAAAGGAATTAAAATTATCGGAGATATTCCGATTTATGTATCATTGGATAGTGCAGATGCATGGTCGCATCCGGAATTGTTCCAGTTAGATGAACAATGTACACCGAAGGCTGTTGCGGGATGTCCGCCGGACGGATTTTCGGCGGATGGGCAGATGTGGGGGAATCCTCTTTATGATTGGGATTACCACAAAAAGACAGCGTATGCATGGTGGATCGAACGGCTTTCATTCTGCTTTGAATTATATGATGTTGTACGTATTGATCATTTCCGTGGTTTCGATGAATATTATTCCATCCCATATGGGGATAAGACCGCGGTAAATGGCAGTTGGAAAAAAGGTCCGGGCATGGATTTGTTCCATACAATCGAAAAGAAGATTGGCAGAAAATCCGTGATTGCGGAGGATCTTGGCTATATAACGGATACCGTCCGTAAGCTTGTTGCGGATAGCGGGTTCATGGGGACGAAAGTGTTGGAATTCGCATTTGACACAAGAGATACGGGTTCGGCGAGGGAGTATTTACCTCATAATTATATTGAGAATTGTGTAGCTTATACAGGCACGCATGACAATGAGACACTGGTCGGCTGGTGGCAGGAGGTCGATGACGAAGGCAGGAAAAAAGCAAGAGATTATCTGTGTGATTACTATACACCGGCAGATAAAATGTATATTCCGCTCATTGGCGTAATCATGCGAAGTAATGCGAAAATCTGTATTGTTCCAATTCAGGATTACCTTGGCTTAGACAACAAGTCGAGAATGAATACGCCTTCTTCGGTTGGCAGCAATTGGAGATGGCGGGTAGACAGCAAAGAGTTAAATAAGACTTTAGCCAAGGAGATAAAAGCGATTACGGTTCGTTATGAACGCCGTAACTAATTTATAACTGACGATTTATTGAATGCGCCCCGGGGTTTTATGTTACCAGGGGCGTTTTTCATAGATACGCCGGATAAGCAGAAAAGCCTGCAGGATTATCTTAATATGGCGGATCAGTCTATGTATGAGAATAAGAGAAAAAAGAGGACAACATAAGACAGAGGAACGATTCTGAGGAGGAGATCGGTTATGATAAATGTTACAGAGATTATGAAGCGTGGAGCGGAGAACAGAAAACTTCCGCCATGGGTGAACATGCGCCATGCGTGGATGGCGAATGATGGATTGCGCGACAAAGATCTGGAATATCCGGGAAATATTGTACAGATTAAGAATTTAGATTATAAGAAAAGATTGGATGCAGAGCAGTTTGCTGCGATTTTGGATAGCTGGAAGATGGATAAGAAAAGGGAGATGCTGTATGCATCATCCGGGGATGCGTCGGACATTGATTCAGACAGTTATGTATCGAACAGTCTGTTTGATCTTTGTGTGCCGGCATCTTATATGGGAGACTCGGATAAAGCATATCCGGTGATTGTCAGTGTGCATGGTGGTGGCTGGTTTTATGGAGATAAGAAACTGTATAGCCATTATTGCTGTCATTTGGCACAAAGCGGATTCGTAGTTGTGAATTTTAATTATCGTCTGGCACCGCAGAATAAATATCCGTCTGCCATAGAGGATGTAGCATATCTCGTAAAATATATTGATGATCATGCGCGGGTGTTTGGCCTGGATATGAATCGGTTTTTCATGTTGGGAGATTCGGCGGGAGCACAGCTCACTGCGCAGTATTGCATTGCTGCGTCAAATCAGGAATATCGGGGGAAACTGGATTATTTTACCTATGATAAGCTGCCGGTTCGTGTTTGCCTGAATTGTGGTGCATACGACATGGGAAAACGGGATGACATGATCTCAAACTGGTATCTCAGGAAAGATGGCACGCTGGTTGTGTCTGAAGAACAGTACCAGTTGTTCATGGATCAGTTAGCATATATGAATGCGGATTTTCCGGAAGCGTATCTGATGTACAGTGTGAATGATGATCTGCGGTTTCACACGATAGAACTGGATAAGAGGATGAATGATATTGGTGTAGCACATGTAACGCGGGCGTTTGGTGCGGGCCATCCGGAAAGTGGTCACGTATTCCATCTGAATCTTCGAAATTCGGATGGTGTACAGTGCAATGAGGAAGAGTGTTTATTTTTCAAAAACAAATAGAATTACAATTTTATTATTGACAATATAGTAGAAACAAAACATATAGAGGACAGTGATCTGCGTGTTTTTTTATAAATACAAATTGACAAATTATAGAATTATTATTATACTAAAGTAGTAATAATTATCGTTATTAAATAAATGTATATATGACAGGGGGAACCATTTATG
>OGJV01001141.1_pt1 | contig 12015 bp, 8 predicted proteins | sample 1572271 | NCBI WGS metagenome assembly OGJV01 (sample SAMEA2582107, study PRJEB24529) | metagenome | biome: Human gut stool | place: China | collected 2011
CTGCGACCACCTGTTCCCAAAACAGGAGCGCTACCGGGCTGCGCTACACCCCGCTCATTCATCTCTACGACACCTTTTAAGCATTGCTTTAAGCATCATTTCTGAATTGCGAGTGCAAAGGTACTACATTTTTTCGATTCCACCAAATTTTTCCCTAACTTTTTTCAAAAAAATATGCATTTTAATGCAAAATCCTTGAAAACCGGGCACAAAATAAGGGCAACCCCTATCCGGAATTGCCCTTATACCTTATTATATATATAGTAGCGGCAAAGAACCGCAACCATACTTGCTAAACTTTTAAATCAGAAATCTGATTTTACTTGATGATTCCCTCTTCTACGAAAATCTTCTTCAAGATCTGGACAGCCTGCTCAACCTGCTCTCTTGTATGAGTAGCCATGAGTGCGAAACGTACCAATGTATCCTGAGGAGCACAAGCTGGAGGAATAACAGGATTGATGAACACACCTGCATCGTAAGCCATCTTGGTAACAACGAATGTCTTCTCAGCATCGCGCACGTAGAGAGGAATGATAGGACTCTCTGTCTCGCCAATCTCGAAACCTTCCTCGCGGAAACGCTTCAAGGCATAGTTGGTTACATCCCAGAGATTCTCGAAACGCTCTGGCTCATTCTGAATGATGTGGAGAGCCTCGAGAGCTGCTGCTGTGGCAGCTGGAGTGTTAGAGGCGCTGAAGATGTAAGTACGGCAGTTGTGACGGAGGAAGTTGATAGTATCCTTGTCTGATGCGATGAAACCACCGATAGAAGCCAGACTCTTAGAGAATGTACCCATGATGAGGTCTACTTCATCGGTCAGACCGAAGTGGTCGCATACACCACGACCCTGCTTGCCGAATACGCCAAGACCATGAGCCTCGTCTACCATGATAGAGCAGTTGTACTTATGCTTGAGCTTTACAATCTCAGGCAAGTTAGCCAGGTCGCCCTCCATAGAGAACACACCATCAACAACGATGAGCTTGATAGCCTCCTGAGGGAGCTTAGAGAGCACGCGCTCCAAATCTTCCATATCGTTGTGCTTGTAGTGGAGCTGGGTAGCGAATGAGAGGCGGCGGCCATCTACGATACTTGCGTGGTCGCGGTCATCGCAGATAATATAGTCGTTACGACCTACAACGCAAGCCAAGACACCCTGGTTAACAGAGAATCCTGTAGAGAAACACAAAGTTTCATCCTTGCCCATAAACTCAGCAAGCTCCTTTTCGAGCTGCACGTGCAAATCGAGCGTACCATTGAGGAAACGGCTTCCTGCACAACCAGAACCATACTTGTCGAGCGCAGCCTTTGCTGCATCAATAACACGCTGGTCGTTAGTCAAACCCTGATAAGCATTAGAACCGAACATCAGGATTTTATGACCATCGATGTCGGTTACCTCTGTCATCTGCTTACTTGTGATCTCGCGGAAATATGGATACACACCGGCAGCCATATACTTCTGAGGTTCACGATAATTCTTGTATCTTTCTTGTAATTGTCCCATAATTAATAGGTGTACTTTATTATCTTTTTTTATACTTTTCTAACTTTCAGGGTGCAAAGATACAAAAAAGAACTCAATAAACGGCTTTTTTTATAAGAAAGTTTACTTTTATAGTTTTTTTAATCGATATTTCTTGTTATTTTGGGTATTTTTATTACTTTTGTAGCCTAAATTTTACAAACTCTTGACTATATAATGAAGAAAAAGATACTTTTCATCATGAATCCGATTTCAGGAACAGCCAGCAAGGCGGCAGTTCCGAGTCTGATAGATTCTGGTTTGGACAAAGAGCTTTTTGAGTACGAGATAAGAATGACTGAAAGAGCTGGGCACGCTTCGGAAATTGCTACCGAAGCGAAGAACAACCATGTAGATGTGGTTGTGGCGGTTGGTGGTGACGGAACCGTCAACGAGGTGGCCCGCTCGCTGGTTCACTCCGATACTGCCCTCGGCATTCTGCCTTGCGGTTCGGGCAACGGATTGGCAAGACATCTGCTGCTCCCAATGAACCTGAAGAAATGCATAGAGGTCATCAACCAATGCCAGATTAGAGATCTGGATTATGGCGTCATCAACGACCACCCGTTCTTCTGCACCTGCGGCATGGGCTTTGACGCTTTCGTCAGCATGAAGTTTGCCGAGAGCGGCAAGCGTGGTCCTATCACTTATGCTGAAAATATCCTGCGCGAGGGATTGAAGTATAAGCCTGAGACTTACACGCTGGAGGACGAGACGGGCACCAAGCAGTATAAGGCGTTCCTCATTTCCTGTGCCAACGCATCTCAGTATGGCAACAATGCCTATATTGCCCCTCAAGCATCCATGAGCGACGGTTTGATGGATGTCGTCATCATGGAACCATTTGATGTAATCGAGGCGCCTCAGGTAAGTTTCGACATGTTCAACAAGACGTTGGACAAGAACTCGAAAATCAAGTCGTTCCGCTGCAAGAAGCTCCATATCACCCGCAGTCAGCCAGGCGTAATCCATTATGATGGCGACCCTGTGATGACGGGGGCAGAGATTGATGTTCACCTGGAAGAAAAGGGAATCAAGATGCTGGTGAACCCATTTGCGAACAAGAACGACCGCAAGCCGAACATGATTCAGTCTGCCTTTGCCGATTTCTTCAACGACATCAATGCCGTGCGCGATGATATTCATAAAGACATCCAGCGCCAGAGCAAAAGAGTAGAAGCTATCAGCAAACTGGTGCAGAAGAAGCTGAACCTTTGAGGGAATGTTGAGTGTTGAATGTTGAGTGTTGAATTTAGAGGGAGTGTTCATTCAACATTCAACACTCAACATTCAACATTCCTCAAAGATAGAATTCTTCCGTTATTTTCCTATACCATTCCGAGCGGTTTCCCTGCGAATCCATCATCGTTTCAACATGCTCTTCATAAGGCAAAATGCGATGCTTGGCAAAACTCAGCATAAAGCGCTTTGGCTGCTTGCGCTCTACCGTCTTTACACCACACTTCCGTATAAGATAAAAACCTAATATACAAGACTCTGCAACAAACTGCTCCACTACTTCTACGGGAACAATTGCAGAGAAAACACCGTCATCAGAAAGCAGCCGTTTTACACCCGCAAACAAATCGCGGAACGGAAGACTGTCCGTATGTCGCGCCATCGTCCTCTTACTGTCCGGATTTTTCAAGCTATCTACAAAGAACGGAGGATTGCTCACTATCGCATCAAAAACACCGGCAGCCTTCAAACCTTCAGCGGTTCCAGAAGCCTCAACAGTTTTCGAAACACCGGCTCCCCCGAAATCCTGCAGTCTGCAGCATTCTATTTCCACCCTGTCGCGAAACGGACTTGCCATCACATTCTCCCTCGCCTGTCCGCAGGCATCAGCATCCATATCAATCCCTACGACCTCAGCTTCAGGAAAACGCTGCGCCATCATGAGCGAAATCAGACCCGTTCCGGAACCAATGTCCAGAATCCGCCTGCCACCTTGCGCCCATGCACCCAGCAAAACGCCGTCAGTTCCCACTTTCATGGCACAACGGTCTTGCTCTATCTCAAACTGTTTAAATCGAAAATTACCCATAAATTCTTCTGTCTCTTTACAGAAGAAAACGAAGCCGCCGCCGATTTATTTTATCGCAAACAGCAGAATTTGCCACTTCCACCTGCAAAAGCAGCTACTTACATCTATAAAAACGGGTACTAATATATAGAAAAAGCAATTTTATTATTAAATAATCTATCATCTTCCACGATATTTCACAAAAAATGAGTACCTTTGCACGGAAAATAGAAATCATAACAAAAAAATGGATAATAGAAGAACAAGTACCCGAATACAAATGATTGCAGATTACGAGGGCGACCCGAAAACCCTGATCGAAGACCAGGAAGAAGGTTTGTACCCTACCCTCTGCATGCGAGATATTGTAGTTTTCCCTACCAACATGACCCCTATCGTTGTGGGCAGAAAGGAAAGTCTGAATCTCGTCCGGATGCTGGAAAAGAAGCCAGACACCACATTCTGTGTATTCTGCCAAAAGAATAAAGACACAGAATTGCCCTACGAAGAAGACCTCTACCCTGTAGGTGTCTTCGCCAAACTCATCAAGGTTATCAAGATGCCTGGCACAGACCAGATGAGCATCATCATCCAGGGTCTGGGCAGATGTCAGATGAAACATCTCGTTCAAAAAGAGCCTTACACAGTAATTGACGTAAAAAGTCTTCCGGAGAAATGGCCTGACGAGAACAACGATGAACTCTTCAGAATGCTCTACGAGAACTTCCATTACGAAGCGACAGACTATATCAAATCAAACGCCAACTATACTGATGAGGCCATCCAGGCCATCAACGAACTCTCGAGCATTCACATGCAGTGCAACTTCATGTGCTCCCTCCTCCCTTTCTCCATCGAGGATAAAATCAAGATGCTGAAAGAGGAAAATCTCAGCGAGCGCATCATGATTGCCATCAGATCCCTGAACAAGGTGCGCCATCTGCTACGCATCCAGACTGAGATTGAGAACAAAACCCACTACGACCTCGATGAACAGCAGAAGGAATACTTCCTCAAGCAGCAGATTAAGAACATCAAGGAAGAACTGGGAGAAGGCAACGCCAGTCCGGAGAAGAAGGAGATTCTGGAGAAGGCGAAACAGAAGAACTGGAGCGAAGAGACAGCCAAAATCTTCAAGAAAGAAATTGCCAAGCTCGACACCCTGAACCCGCAGAGTCCTGACTATTCGATACAGATAGGATTCCTGCAGACCATGGTAGATTTGCCATGGAACTCCTACACCCAGGACGACCTCAGTCTGACCCGTGCCAAGCGCATCCTGAACCACGACCACTACGGCATGGAGAATGTGAAGGAGCGCATCCTGGAATTCCTCGCCGTAAGAGCACTGAACGGCGGCGGCAAGAGTCCTATCCTCTGCCTCTACGGTCCTCCGGGCGTAGGAAAGACCAGTCTGGGCAAGAGCATCGCAGCAGCCATGAAGCGCAAGTATGTACGCATGTCGCTGGGCGGTCTGCACGATGAAGCCGAAATCCGCGGTCACCGCCGCACCTATGTGGGAGCCATGCCGGGCCGCATCATCAAGAACATGCTGAAGGCAGGCAGCAGCAATCCGGTCTTCATCCTCGACGAGATTGACAAGGTGGCGCAGAGCAATTTCAACGGCGATCCAGCATCAGCCCTGCTCGAAGTGCTGGACCCGGAACAGAACAATGCCTTCCACGACAACTATCTCGATATGGATTACGACCTCTCCAAGGTGCTCTTCATCGCCACAGCCAATGACCTGAGCGTCATTCCGCGTCCGCTCCTCGACCGTATGGAGCTGATAGAAGTAGGCGGCTACATCACCGAAGAGAAGACAGAGATTGCCAAGCGCCATCTCGTACCGGAAGAGCTGGAAAGCACCGGACTCGACAAGGTTTCGCCGAAGGTAAGTTTCAACAAGAATGCCCTCGAATTCATCATCGAGCATTACACCCGGGAGAGCGGTGTAAGACAGCTGAAGAAGCAGATAGACAAGAGTCTGCGAAAGATGGCTTACAAACTGGCCTGCAACCAGGAGCTGAAGAACTACACCATCACCCCTGCCGAAGTAAAAGACCTGCTGGGCAATCCGCCGTTCAACCGCGACATCTACCAGGGCAACGACTATGCAGGAGTGGTAACCGGACTTGCCTGGACCTCAGTGGGCGGCGAAATCCTCTACATCGAAACCTCGCTCAGCAAGGGCAAGGCAGGCAAACTCACCCTGACCGGAAATCTGGGCGACGTGATGAAGGAATCAGCCATTATCGCACTGGAATACGTCAAGTCGCACATCGACCTGCTGCAGGTAGACTACCGCATCTTCGAGCAGTGGAACATCCACATCCACGTGCCTGAGGGAGCCACCCCGAAAGACGGTCCTTCTGCCGGAATCACCATCGCCACCAGCATCGCCTCAGCCATCACCCAGCGCAAGGTGCGTGCCAACACAGCCATGACCGGCGAGATAACCCTCCGCGGCAAAGTGCTCCCGGTAGGCGGAATCAAGGAGAAGATTCTGGCAGCCAAGCGGGCAGGAATCAAGCACATCGTGATGTGCAGGGAGAACCAGAAGAACGTAGAGGAAATACCGGAGAAATATCTCAAGGGCGTAGACTTCCACTATGTAGAGAATGTGGCTGACGTCTGGCAGTTCGCGCTGACCGACGAGAAGGTGAAAAACCCTACAGACTTCAGCATTGAGGAAAATGATAAAAAAGAATAGAAATGAAATTTGAATTACAAGTAACAGATAAAGCAAGCGATGCGCGTACAGGCATCATCACCACCGACCACGGACAGATCAAGACCCCAATCTTCATGCCCGTAGGAACCGTAGGAAGCGTGAAGGGCGTCCACTTCGAGGAACTCAAGAAGCAGGTCATGGCACAGATTATCCTCGGAAACACCTATCACCTCTACCTGCGCCCAGGTCTTGACGTCATCAGGGCAGCAGGCGGATTGCACAAGTTCAACGGCTGGGACCGTCCTATCCTCACCGACAGCGGCGGCTTCCAGGTCTTCTCGCTCACCGGCATCCGCAAGCTCAAGGAAGAAGGCTGCGAGTTCCGCTCCCACATCGACGGCAGCAAGCACTTCTTTACACCGGAGAACGTGATGGACACCGAGCGCGTCATCGGAGCCGACATCATGATGGCCTTCGATGAATGCCCGCCGGGACAGAGCGATTACCAGTACGCCAAGAACAGCCTCATGCTCACCCAGCGCTGGCTAGACCGCTGCATCAAGCGGTTCAACGAAACCGAGCCCCTCTACGGCTATCAGCAGAGTCTCTTCCCTATCGTTCAGGGCTGCACCTTCCCGGACCTGCGCCGCGAAGCAGCCAAATACATTGCCGACAAGGGAGCCGACGGAAATGCCATCGGCGGACTTGCCGTAGGAGAGCCTACCGAGGTGATGTATGAGATGATAGAAGTAGTGAACGAAATCCTGCCGAAAGACAAGCCGAGATATCTGATGGGCGTAGGAACCCCGCAGAACATCCTCGAAGCCATCGAGCGCGGCGTAGACATGTTCGACTGCGTAATGCCGACCCGCAACGGCCGCAACGCCATGCTCTTCACCTATCAGGGCACGATGAACATGCGCAACAAGAAGTGGGAGAAAGACTTCAGTCCGGTAGATCCAGACGGCTGCGACATCGACCTCGTAACCACGAAGGCCTACCTCCACCACCTCTTCAAGGCACAGGAGCTGCTGGCGATGCAGATAGCCAGCATCCACAACCTCTCTTTCTATCTGCGCCTCGTGACCGATGCCCGCCATCATATCGAGCAGGGCGATTTCGTGGCATGGAAGAATTCCATCATCGACCAGCTTGGCCGAAGAATTTAAGTAAGCAAGCATCATGAAAGATTTTAAGAAAATAAGAAAACACCGCCGGCTCTACCGCACCGGCCGATGGGCTTCCCGCAAGTTCGGGTGGCTCATCAGGGCTGTGCGCTGGCTGGCTCACAAGCTCCGGTTCCTGCGCATATTCAGGTTTCTCAACCCGTTCAGGTACATCAAGAAGCTCGACTGGTACATTATCAAGAAGTTTCTGGGCTACTATTTCTTCTCCATCGCCCTGATCATCTCCATCGCCATCGTCTTCGACTTCAACGAGAACCTGTCAAAATTCACAGAGCACCATGCACCGGCGCGCGCAATCATCTTCGATTACTACGCCAACTTCGTGCCCTATTTTGCCAACCTCTTCAGTGCGCTGTTCGTGTTCGTGGCGGTCATTCTCTTCACCACCAAGCTGGCTAGCAATTCCGAAATCATCGCCATCCTGGCGTCGGGAGTATCCTTCAAGCGTCTCCTTCGCCCATACATGATTACCTGCGTGCTGCTCTCAGCCCTCTCCTTCGGGCTCTCAGCCTACGTCATTCCCCACGGAACCGTCATCAGGCAGAACTTCGAGACGATGTACAAGAACAAGAAGAAAAATACCAGTGCCGAGAATGTACAACTGCAGGTAGACAAGGGAGTGATTGCCTATATGCAGCATTACGACAACAGCATGAAACGCGGCTACGGATTCTGTCTCGACAAGTTCCAGGACAAGAAACTCGTAAGCCACCTTACAGCGATGGACATCCAGTACGACACCATTTCCGACAGCAAGTATCATTGGAAACTGAGCAACTGGAAAATCCGCAAGCTCCAGGGCATGAAGGAGCATATTACGAGCGGAGCGCAGAAGGACACCATCATCATGATGGAACCTACCGACCTGGTCTATTCCAAGGGTCAGCAGGAAACCTTCACCAGTCCTGAGCTCCGCGATTACATCTCCAAGCAGATCAACCGCGGTTCGGGCAACGTAGTGCAGTACGAGGTAGAATACCACAAGCGCATCGCCTCATCCTTCGCCTCGTTCATCCTCACCATCATCGGTGTCTCCCTCTCAGCCCGCAAGCGCAAGGGCGGCATGGGAGCAGCATTGGGCGTTGGACTTGCGCTGAGTTTCGGCTACATCATGCTGCAGACGGTTTCTGCCACCTTCGCCATCCAGGCCAACTTCCCGCCTGTTCTGGCAGCGTGGCTTCCAAACTTCCTCTTCGCCATCGTAGCCTACTTCTGCTACCGCAAGGCACCGAGGTAAAAAGTCAACATTCAACATTCAACATTCAACATTAAAAAAAAATGTATTTCGACGAATTAGATTTAAACGACAACGTGCTCGACGCATTATATGACATGCGCTTCGACACATGCACTCCAGTACAGGAAAAGTGCATTCCAGAGATATTAGAAGGTCACGATGTCTTGGGTGTAGCCCAGACCGGAACCGGCAAAACCGCAGCCTATCTGCTCCCAGTATTGAGCAAGCTCGATGACGGCGGTTATCCTAAAGACGCCATCAACTGCGTCATCATGTCACCAACCCGCGAACTCGCCCAGCAGATAGATCAGGCGATGCAAGGCTTCGGCTATTACCTGCAGGGCGTGAGCAGCGTAGCCGTATACGGCGGCAACGACGGCAACCGTTACGATCAGGAGTTGCGCAGCCTCCGCATGGGCGCCGATGTAGTCATCGCCACCCCGGGCCGTCTCATCTCCCATATCTCCCTGGGCAATGTAGACCTCAGCAAGGTAAGCTTCTTCATTCTCGACGAGGCCGACCGCATGCTCGACATGGGTTTCTCTGACGACATCAAGACCATCGCGGCAAAACTGCCAAAGACCTGCCAGACCATCATGTTCTCGGCAACCATGCCTGAGAAGATAGAAGAACTGGCTAAGACCCTGCTCAAGAATCCGGTAGAAATCAAACTTGCCGTCAGCAAGCCAGCCGAGAAAATCAAGCAGGAAGCATACGTATGCTACGAAACCCAGAAGATGACCATCATCAAGGACATCTTCAAGGCGGGCGACCTGAAGCGTGTCATCGTCTTCAGCGGCAGCAAATTCAAGGTGAAGCAACTCGCAGCTTCCCTCCAGCAGATTGGAGTAAACTGCGGAGCCATGCACAGCGACCTGGAACAGGCTGAACGCGACGATGTGATGTTCAAGTTCAAGAGCGGACACTATGATGTTCTCGTAGCTACCGACATTGTGGCACGCGGAATCGACATCGATGATATTGAGATGGTCATCAATTACGATGTTCCTCACGATACAGAAGATTACGTTCACCGCATCGGCCGTACAGCCCGTGCCAACCGCGATGGTAGAGCCATCACCTTCGTGAGCGAAGAAGACCAGTACTGGTTCCAGCAGATAGAGAAGTTCCTGGAGAAGGTGGTAGACAAGATGCCTCTCCCTGAAGGATGCGGCGAAGGTCCTGAATACATCAAGCTTAACAAGCCGAAGAAGAAAGGCGCAAACGGAAGAAACAACAGACGCGGTAACGGCGGAAACGGCGAGGCCGGAAAGAACAGCGCCAAGAACCGCCGACAGAAAGACCGCGACCAGACTTCTCACAAGCGCAAGCCAAACAAGCCAAAAGAGCGTCAGGAAAAAGCGCCACGCAGCAACGAACAGCAGCCTCAGCAAGGCAACAAGCAGCAGAACGCAAAGCAGCAGCCTCAGCAGGGCAACAAGCAGCAGAACGCAAAGCAGCAGCCACAGCAGGGCAACAGGCAGCAGAACGCAAAGCAGCAGAATAGAAAGCCAGCCCAGCCAGGCGAGCAGCCAAAGAACAGCAACAGCCAGAAGCGCCGCAATAACAGCAATAACAGCAACCAGCAGCGCCCAGGCACCGAGAACAATGTTCGTCCAGGCAGCAACGGCCGTGGCAGAGGCGTAGCCCAGAAAAAGGGCGACAAGCCGGCTGCACGCAAGCACACCCCTATCGTAAATCCACAGAAGAAAGAAAACGCTGTGAAGACATTCATCAAGCGCATCTTCGGATTCAAGAAATAGGAAATAAATTATCTTTTAAAAAGGAAAGAGGAATGATGAAAGAGCTATCCCTCACCCCGCTCATGACCATCAGCCTCACACTGACGATCGGAATCATCATAGCCAAATGGGGCTATGATGATTTCAACATGCGCTTCTGGCTCATCATCTCCATCATTTCATGCGCCCTTGGCAGCATCATCTTTTTCCTTACTGAGTTCTTAAGCAAAAAAGCTTACTTCAGCAGGAGCCACCAGTTTCTCATCTTCTCCCAATGCGTGATGATTCATTTATGCATCCTGAGCCTTGGGGCTTTTCTTACCTGTAAGCAAATAGCTGATTCCCAAACCTCTACACAACTGAAAAACTGGCAGGAACTGTCTTACCTCACACGGGCAAAAATCAATACCGAACGCTATAAAAGCAATATTGAAAGCAAACTGGTTTCCCTTCACGTAAAACAGCAAGACTATGCAGTCATCGCAGCCATGGCGCTGGGCGACAAGAGCGCACTCGACTCGAACACCCGAAACAGTTACTCCATTTCCGGAGCCAGTCACATCCTGGCAGTAAGCGGACTTCATATAGGCATTATCTTCCAGCTTTTCATCTTTCTGCTAGGCGGCAGAAAGTACTCAGTTTACACCATCATCCTGTCCCTCATCTCCATCTGGACCTACGTTTTTCTCATAGGATTGCCGGCAAGTGCAGTCCGTTCAGCCATCATGCTTTCAGCCTACAGCTTAAGTTTAGCTTTTCATCGTACCGGCCTGCCGCTCAACACCTTAGCCTCAGCTTATATATTGATGCTCTTCATCAGTCCGCTCTATCTTTTCGAGTTGAGTTTCCAGCTTTCGTTCCTTGCCGTAGCCTCCATTCTGCTGTTCTTCTCACCCCTTTACTCCCTTCTCCCCATCCGCAGCCGTTTCATCCGTTGGGCATGGGGACTCCTTTGCGTTTCACTGGCAGCCCAGATAGGAACCCTTCCGGTCATCGTCTACACCTTCGGCAGAATATCGTGCTATTCACTTCTCACCAATTACATCGCCATTCCCGCAGCAACCCTCATCCTATATCTTGGAGCAGCCTTAATTCTGTTCTCCCCACTCACGTTATGGGCGCCCATAGCACCGGTTGTCGCCCCACTCATCAGCCTTACATCAGGCGCCCTGACCAGCATCACCCAGTTTTTGAATACAGCCATAAAAATGATCAGCATGCTGCCCGGAGCAAGCATCGAAAACGTAAGAATCAGTCTGCCTCAGGTAATCGGTCTCTACGCTATCATCCTGCTCATTTATGCCCTATGGCGCAGGATAGATAAACAGAAGTCGTCAGAATGCGAGATTCCCTTAAAACAGAGATAAAGGCTTAACCCCCGAAAACGGCTCTTATATAATAAGGTGTGCGTACACAAAAGCGCTACAAAACGTGGCTAAAAATGTTAAAAAATGACTTTTTTCTACTTTTTCTGCATTTTTTCTTTCTTTTTGTTGGTGTTTTCGAGAAAAACATGTACCTTTGCAAGCAGAAATAAAAAATAAGAATTTAAACACAATAAAAGATTAAAGATTATGAAAGCATCTGAAGTAATCGCGAATCTCCAAAGAAGATTCCCAAA
>OGJV01001143.1_pt1 | contig 11998 bp, 8 predicted proteins | sample 1572271 | NCBI WGS metagenome assembly OGJV01 (sample SAMEA2582107, study PRJEB24529) | metagenome | biome: Human gut stool | place: China | collected 2011
CACTACGTTCGGGACGTAGGGGTCGGGCGTTCGAGTCGCCTCATTCCGACAGAAGAGCGGCAGATGATTCTATATCATTTGCCGCTCTTTCATACTACTCCTCAGTAATAAATAATTTTGTCATTATTTTGTGTGGCATGAGATTATTTATATCTTTGCAAATGATTGGATGAAAAGGTGGAGGGGCGATTTAGCTCCTTTTTTTGTTCTTAATAGTTAATACATGATAGATAAAAACGTTGTAGCTCGGATTGTAGAGGAATGGCTGGAAGATAAAAGTTATTTTCTGGTTGATGTAAATGTGAGTCCGGATGACAAAATTGTAGTGGAAATAGACCATGCAGAAGGTGTGTGGATAGACGACTGTGTGGAGCTGAGCCGCTATATCGAGTCAAAATTAAGTCGTGAAGAAGAAGATTACGAACTGGAAGTAGGTTCTGCGGGAATCGGTCAGCCATTTAAGGTATTGCAGCAGTATGTAGCACATGTAGGTTGCGAAGTAGAAGTGCTGGACAAAACCGGAAAGAAATGGACGGGTGTGCTGGCGGATGCCAACGAAGAGAATTTTACGGTTACGGTAGAAGTGAAAATAAAACCGGAAGGTGCCAAGCGTCCGAAGCTGGTGGAACAGAATGTAACCTTTACCTATGATGAGATAAAATACACCAAATACTTAATTAGCTTTAAATAATTATGGCCAAAAAAGAAGAAACTGTCAGCTTGATTGACACATTCTCGGAATTTAAGGAATTGAAGAACATTGATCGCACCACGATGGTGAGCGTGTTGGAAGAGTCGTTCCGCAGTGTGATTGCAAAAATGTTCGGTACAGATGAAAACTATGATGTGATTGTAAATCCTGACAAGGGGGATTTCGAAATCTGGCGTAACCGTGAAGTTGTGGCGGATGAGGAGCTGACTAACCCGAACCTGCAGATTGCATTGTCGGAAGCACGTAAGATTGATGCATCGTATGAAGTGGGAGAGGAAGTGACCGATGAGGTGATTTTTGAAAAATTCGGCCGCCGTGCAATTCTGAATCTCCGCCAGACATTGGCTTCAAAGATTCTGGAGTTGGAAAAAGACAGCTTGTATAATAAATACATTGATAAAGTAGGTACTGTAATCAGTGCGGAAGTTTATCAGATTTGGAAAAAGGAAATCCTGTTGCTGGACGATGAAGGTAATGAATTGCTGTTGCCTAAGACAGAACAGATTCCGAGTGACTTCTACCGGAAAGGAGAAACTGCTCGTGCCGTAGTAGCTCGTGTAGATAATAAGAACAATAATCCGAAGATTATTTTGAGCCGTACATCACCGGTCTTCCTGCAGCGTTTATTTGAACAGGAAGTGCCAGAAATCAATGACGGACTGATTACCATCAAGAAAATTGCCCGTATTCCGGGAGAACGTGCGAAGATTGTAGTAGAATCGTATGATGAACGCATTGATCCGGTAGGTGCATGTGTCGGTGTGAAGGGTTCTCGTATTCATGGTATCGTACGCGAATTGCGTAATGAAAACATTGATGTGATTAACTATACATCTAACATCCAGTTGTTTATTCAGCGTGCCTTGAGCCCGGCAAAAGTTTCGTCTATCATCATGCATGAGGATGAAAAGAGAGCTGAGGTATATTTGAAACCGGAAGAAGTTTCACTGGCTATCGGTAAAGGTGGCTTGAATATTAAGCTGGCCAGTATGTTGACAGAATACACTATTGATGTATATCGTGAACTGGGTGAAGATGCTGTAGCTGATGAAGACATCTACCTGGATGAATTCAAGGATGAAATTGACGAATGGGTTATCAACGCGATTAAGGCTATCGGAATTGATACGGCTAAAGGTGTATTGAACGCACCGCGCGAGATGCTTATCGAAAAAGCAGACTTGGAAGAAAATACGGTGGATGATATTCTGAGAATTTTAAAAGCAGAGTTTGAGGAATAGCGCTTGCTTGCAATAAACAGATGAGGATGAGCAATTCATTCTCGTCTGCTTGTTTATCTGTGACTGATATATTTTCCTGAACTCTATAAATTGTGATGAATTATGACTATAAGATTGAATAAAGTAACAAGAGATTTGAATGTTGGAATAACCACGGTGGTAGACTTTTTGCAGAAAAAAGGATATACGGTCGAGGCGAATCCAAATACCAAAATTACTGAAGAACAGTATGCTGCACTGGTTAAAGAGTTCAGCAAAGACAAGGATTTGAAAATAGAGTCTGAGAAAATTATTCAGGAACGGCAGAATAAGGAGCGTAACAAGGCTTCTGTTTCTATCGAGGATATTCATCCGGAACTGAAAAAGCCGGAAGTGATAGAAACAGTGGTTCCAGAAGATGTGCGACCAAAATTCAAGCCTGTGGGTAAAATAGACTTGGATGGTCTGAAGAAAAAGAAAAAACCGGCTGTGGTTGAGCCTGCTGAAACGCCTGTTGTACAGGAAGGGCCAGCTAAGCCAGAACCTGAGAATAAACAAGCTGAGGTGGAAAAAACGGAGGTTAAAACTGAAGAGGCTCCTGTACAACAACCTCAGGTAGAAGAAAAACAAGAACCGAAACAGCCGGAAATAAAGGCAGAAGAATTGAAACCAGAGCCGATGGAAGAAGAAAAAAAGCAACAATCTGTTCAGGAAAATAAAGAAGACGAAGTTTTTAAAATTCGCCCGACAGAATTTAAATCAAAGATTAATGTAGTAGGCCAGATTGATTTGGCTGCATTGAACCAGTCTACCCGTCCGAAGAAAAAATCGAAAGAGGAGAAGAAGAAAGAAAGAGAGGAAAAGGATAAGCAGCGTCAGGAACAGCGTAAGCAGATGAAAGATGCGATTATCAAGGAAATTCGTAAGAGTGATGAAAAGACGGATAAGGGTGGCCTGAGTGATGAGGCTGCGAAAAAGAAAAAACGCAACCGTATTAATAAGGAACGGGTTGATATTAATGCAACCTCCAACGCATCTGGAGCTTCACGAAATGAGAAATCTGGAAAGAATAACCAGAACCAGGGACAGGGCGGAAAACATAACAAGGACCGCTTTAAGAAACCGGTGGTAAAACAGGAGGTGAGCGACGAAGATGTAGCAAAACAGGTGAAAGAAACACTTGCCCGCCTGACAAATAAAGGAAAGAATAAAGCTGCCAAGTATCGTAAGGAGAAACGTGAAAATATTCAGAACCGTCAGCTGGAACAGGAGGAACTGGAACAGGAAGAAAGCAAGGTATTGAAGCTGACTGAATTTGTAACAGCAAATGAGCTGGCTAACATGATGGATATTCCGGTGACTCAGGTTATCTCAACTTGTATGAGTGTGGGTATCATGGTGTCTATCAACCAGCGTCTGGATGCAGAAACGATTAACCTTGTGGCAGAAGAATTTGGCTACAAGACAGAATATGTAAGTGCGGAAGTGGCACAGGCTGTAGAGGAAGAGGCTGATGCGGAAGAAGATTTGCAACCGCGTGCACCGATTGTTACCGTGATGGGTCACGTAGACCACGGTAAGACTTCTTTGCTGGACTATATCCGTAAAGCAAATGTAATTGCGGGTGAGGCCGGAGGTATCACACAGCACATTGGTGCATATAACGTGAAACTGGAGGATGGACGTCGCATTACGTTCTTGGATACTCCGGGACACGAAGCATTTACGGCTATGCGTGCACGTGGTGCGAAAGTAACTGATGTGGTAATCATTATCGTAGCTGCGGATGACAACGTGATGCCGCAGACAAAAGAAGCTATCAACCATGCGATGGCTGCGGGGGTACCTATTGTGTTTGCTATCAATAAGGTAGATAAACCGAATGCAAACCCGGATAAGATTAAGGAAGAGCTGGCTGCCATGAATTTCCTGGTGGAAGAATGGGGTGGAAAATACCAGTCTCAGGATATTTCAGCCAAAAAAGGTACCGGTGTTCCTGAATTGCTTGAAAAGGTATTGCTGGAAGCTGAAATGTTGGATTTGAAAGCAAATCCGAACCGTAAGGCTACCGGTTCAATTATTGAATCTTCTTTGGATAAAGGACGTGGATATGTGGCTACGGTGCTGGTTTCTAACGGAACACTGCATGTAGGTGATATTGTGTTGGCCGGAACTTCATACGGTAAGGTGAAAGCGATGTTCAACGAACGTAACCAGCGCCTGAAAGAGGCTGGACCTTCTGAACCGGTATTGATTTTAGGATTGAACGGAGCGCCGGCTGCGGGTGATACATTCCATGTGTTTGATACGGATCAGGAAGCACGTGAGATTGCCAACAAGCGTGAACAGCTGGCTCGTGAACAGGGCTTGCGTACTCAGAAGATGTTGACACTGGATGAAGTGGGACGTCGTCTGGCATTGGGTGACTTCCATGAACTGAATGTGATTGTGAAAGGTGACGTGGATGGTTCTGTAGAAGCTTTGAGCGACTCATTGATCAAGTTGTCTACCGAACAGATTCAGGTGAATGTAATCCATAAGGGTGTCGGACAGATTTCAGAATCGGATGTATCGCTGGCTGCGGCATCGGATGCAATTATCGTAGGTTTCCAGGTACGTCCTTCAGGAAATGCGGCTAAGCTTGCTGAACAGGAAGGTGTGGATATTCGTAAGTATTCTATTATTTACGATGCGATTGAAGAAGTGAAGTCGGCAATGGAGGGTATGTTGGCTCCGACATTGAAAGAACAGGTTACCTCTACAATCGAAGTGCGTGAAGTGTTCAACATCAGCAAGGTGGGTATGGTTGCCGGTGCGATGGTGAAGACCGGAAAAGTAAAACGTACGGACAAGGCTCGCTTGATTCGCGACGGTATCGTAATCTTTACGGGTTCAATCAATGCATTGAAGCGCTTCAAGGACGATGTGAAAGAAGTGGGTACTAACTTTGAATGTGGTATCAGCTTGACGAACTGCAACGACTTGAAAGTGGGTGACGTGATTGAAACGTATGAAGAAGTGGAAGTAAAACAGACATTGTAAAGACGTAACGTCTGACCATTGTTTGGGTGCAAATAAATACATTTGTCATTCAGAGCAAAGCGAAGATTCTTGTATTCACCCATCAGACAGGGGAACAAGTTCTTCGCTTTGTTTTTAATATATATTTCGGATAAATGGCAACAATAGACTGGGTGATTATCATCTTATTGGCTTTAGGAGCTGTCTCTGGTTTTATGAAAGGATTTTTCAAACAACTGGCAGCGGTTGTAGGGCTGATAGCCGGACTGCTGGTAGCACGTGCTTTATTTGCCGGTTTAGGTGAGCAATTGGCCGTAGCGGTAGGTACTTCTGTGACATTCGGGCAGATACTGGCTTTTCTGTTGATAGGTTTGATAGTACCTTTGGTGTTGTCTCTTTTGGCTTCTGCCTTGACGAAAATCGTGGATATGACAGGATTAGGTTTTATCAACCGCCTTTTGGGGGCAGTGCTTGGAGCGATAAAATATGCGCTTGTAATCAGCCTGGTCATCCATTTTATTGATTTTGCCGACTCTAAAGATAACTTAATACATTCAACCACTAAGGGAAGTTCGTTGTTATATTATCCGATAAAGGATTTTTCCGCTTTCTTTTATCCTGTGGTGAAAACTGTAACAGAGAAATTTATAGAAACAGATAATATTCAGAATTGATATGCAAATAGAACCCAATAAATATGTGAAGGAGCTGACGCAGGCGAAGTATAAATATGGCTTCACTACGGATGTTCACACAGATATTATAGAGAAGGGACTGAATGAGGATGTCGTGCGGCTGATTTCTTCAAAGAAAGGTGAGCCCGACTGGTTGCTTGAGTTCCGTTTGAAGGCGTTTCGCTATTGGCAAACGCTGGAAATGCCTACATGGGCACATTTGAATATTCCGGAGATTGATTACCAGGCTATTTCATATTATGCAGACCCGACAAAGAAAAAAGAAGGGCCGAAGAGTCTGGATGAAGTGGATCCGGAACTGTTGAAAACCTTTGACAAACTGGGTATTCCTTTGGAAGAACGTATGGCGCTGAGCGGTATGGCGGTAGATGCGGTTATGGACTCCGTCTCTGTGAAGACAACTTTTAAGGAGACACTGATGGAAAAGGGAATTATATTCTGCTCTATCAGTGAAGCGGTGCGTGAACATCCGGATTTGGTGAAGAAGTATTTAGGTTCGGTAGTGGGCTATCGTGATAATTTCTTTGCCGCATTGAACTCGGCTGTGTTCAGCGATGGTTCGTTTGTGTATATTCCGAAGGGGGTTCGCTGTCCGATGGAATTGTCTACGTACTTCCGTATCAATGCGGCCAATACCGGACAGTTTGAACGTACGCTGATTGTTGCGGATGATGACAGTTATGTGTCTTATCTGGAAGGATGTACGGCACCGATGCGTGATGAAAACCAGCTGCATGCGGCAATTGTGGAAATCGTGGTGCTTGACCGTGCGGAAGTGAAATATTCTACTGTGCAGAACTGGTATCCTGGTGATGCTGAAGGTAAGGGTGGTGTGTATAACTTTGTAACCAAAAGAGGTAACTGCAAAGGGGTGGACAGTAAACTTTCCTGGACACAGGTAGAGACTGGGTCGGCCATTACATGGAAGTATCCAAGCTGTATTTTGAGTGGAGACAATTCTACCGCTGAGTTCTATTCTGTAGCGGTAACCAATAATTATCAGCAGGCAGATACTGGTACGAAGATGATTCATCTGGGTAAAAACACTCGTTCTACTATCGTAAGTAAGGGTATCAGTGCCGGAAAGAGTCAGAACTCTTATCGCGGGCTGGTGCGTGTGGCTGAAAAGGCAGATAATGCAAGAAACTACAGTCAGTGTGATTCTCTGTTGCTGGGTAGCCACTGCGGAGCGCATACATTCCCTTATATGGACATTCACAATGAGACGGCTGTGGTGGAACATGAGGCTACGACTTCCAAAATTTCGGAAGACCAGATATTTTATTGCAACCAGCGTGGTATCTCTACTGAGGATGCCGTAGGATTGATTGTGAATGGGTATGCAAAGGAGGTTCTGAACAAACTTCCGATGGAGTTTGCCGTAGAGGCTCAGAAATTGCTGTCTGTATCGTTGGAGGGCAGTGTAGGATAAACGATAAAAATAGATTGTTATGCTAGAGATAAAGAATTTACATGCCAACATCAATGGCAAAGAGATATTGAAAGGTATTAACCTAACAGTAAAGCCCGGTGAAGTCCATGCGATTATGGGGCCTAACGGTTCGGGAAAGAGTACATTGAGCAATGTATTGGTCGGTCATCCAGCTTATGAGGTGACGAAAGGAACCGTAACGTTTGATGGAAAGGATTTATTGGCTTTGAGTCCGGCAGACCGTAGTCATGAAGGATTGTTCTTGTCATTCCAGTATCCGGTAGAAATTCCGGGAGTGAGCATGGTGAACTTCATGCGTGCGGCCGTGAATGAACAGCGTAAGTACAAAGGACTTCCAGCTTTGACGGCCAGTGAGTTCTTGAAACTGATGCGCCAAAAGAGAGAGATTGTGGAGCTGGACAGCAAGTTGGCCAACCGTTCGGTTAATGAGGGATTCTCTGGAGGTGAGAAGAAGCGTAATGAAATATTCCAGATGGCTATGCTGGAACCGAAGCTGAGCATCTTGGACGAAACTGACTCCGGACTGGATATTGATGCGTTGCGTATTGTGGCTGAAGGAGTGAATAAACTGAAAACTCCGGAAACGAGCTGTATTGTGATTACGCACTATCAGCGTTTGCTGGATTACATTAAACCGGATATTGTACATGTACTTTATAAAGGCCGTATCGTGAAAACTGCAGGTCCGGAACTGGCATTGGAACTGGAAGAAAAAGGATACGATTGGATTAAGAAAGAACTGGGAGAATGAGCATGAAAGCAGAACAGCAATATATTGATCTTTTCACGCAGTGCGAGGCAATGATTTGTCGGCAAAGTGCGGATGTGCTGAATGCGCCCCGTGCGAAGGCATTTGCTGATTTTGAGAAGCTGGGCTTCCCGACTCGCAAGCAGGAAAAATATAAATATACGGAGGTGAGCAAGTATTTTGCTCCGGATTATGGGTTGAACTTGAATCGCCTGGAATTTCCGGTTAATCCGTATGAAGTGTTCAAGTGTGATGTGCCCAATATGAGTACCTCACTTTATTTTGTGGTAAATGATACGTTTGACAAGCATGTGCATCCTTCTGCTCAGTTGCCGGAGGGAGTTTACTTCGGTAGCTTGAAGGATATGGCTGAACAGCGCCCTGATTTGGTCAGAAAATATTACGGAAAGCTGGCTGATACGTCGAAGGATGCTCTGGCGGCATTTAATACGATGTTTGCACAGGACGGTGTGTGCATGTATGTACCGAAGAATGTGGTGTTGGAACGTCCAATCCAGTTGGTGAATATCTTACGTGCGGATGTGGATTTCATGGTAAACCGTCGTGTCCTGATTATATTGGAGGATGGTGCACAGGCCAAGTTGCTGGTATGCGACCATGCGATGGACGACGTGAATTTCCTTTCTACTCAGGTGGTGGAAGTCTTTGCAGGAGAAAATGCTGTATTCGACTTGTATGAACTGGAAGAGACTCATAACAGTACGGTACGTTTCAATAACTTATATGTGAATCAGGAGGCTGGCAGTAATGTGTTGTTGAACGGGATGACACTGCACAATGGAACGACTCGTAATACCACAGAAGTGACATTGGCTGGTCGGGGGGCAGAAATCAGTTTGTGCGGAATGGCCATTGCCGATCAGAATGAGCAGGTGGATAACCATACTTTTATTGATCATAAAGTACCCGATTGCACAAGTAATGAATTGTTTAAGTATGTGCTTGATGACCAGGCTGTGGGAGCTTTTGCCGGAAAGGTACTTGTGAGAGAAGGAGCACAGCATACCTCTTCTCAGCAGACAAACCGGAATCTGTGTGCGACCCGTGAAGCACGTATGTACACTCAGCCACAGCTGGAAATCTATGCAGATGATGTGAAGTGTTCTCATGGAGCTACAGTAGGGCAGTTGGACGAAAATGCATTGTTCTATATGCAGCAGCGTGGTATCAGTCTGAAGGAAGCACGTTTGCTGTTGATGTTTGCTTTTGTCAACGAAGTGATTGACCATATCCGGATGGATGCCTTGAAAGATCGCTTGCATCTGCTGGTAGAAAAACGCTTCCGTGGAGAACTGAATAAATGCCAGGGCTGTGCGATTTGTAAATAGTCATATTTTAACAGAGAATTTATGCAATACGATGTCAATAAGATAAGAGAAGACTTCCCGATTCTTGCGCGGTCGGTGTATGGAAAACCGCTGGTTTATTTAGATAACGGGGCTACGACTCAGAAGCCTTGTTGCGTGGTGGAATCTATTACAGACGAGTATTATTCGGTAAATGCGAATGTACACCGTGGAGTGCATTTCTTGTCGCAGCAGGCAACGAATTTGCATGAGGCTTCACGTGAGACGGTGCGTCGGTTTATTAATGCACGCAGTATTTCGGAAATCGTTTTTACTCGTGGAACGACCGAGAGCATTAACTTAGTTGCTTCTTCATTTGCCGATAGTCAGATGAAGGAAGGGGATGAGGTTATTGTTTCTGTGATGGAGCACCACAGTAATATTGTTTCTTGGCAGCTTCAGGCAGCACGGAAAGGAATCGTGCTGAAAGTAATTCCGATGAACGACCGGGGGGAGCTTTTGTTGGATGAATACAAAAAGCTTTTTTCGGAAAAGACGAAGCTTGTTTCTGTGGCTCATGTATCCAATGTGTTGGGAACAATCAATCCGGTAAAGGATATGATTGCTTTTGCACATTCGCAAGGTGTTCCGGTACTGGTAGATGGGGCGCAGAGTATTCCACACATGAAGGTGGATGTACAGGATTTGGACGCTGACTTTTATGTGTTCAGTGGTCACAAAGTGTACGGCCCTACGGGTATCGGTGTATTGTATGGAAAGGAAGCTTGGCTGGAAAAGCTGCCCCCTTATCAGGGAGGAGGGGAGATGATCAAGAATGTCTCTTTTGAAAAGACGACATTTAATGAACTTCCTTTTAAGTTTGAGGCCGGCACTCCCGATTACATCGGATCTACAGCATTGGCAAAAGCGTTAGATTATGTTTCAGCAATAGGAATGGATAACATTTTTGCCTACGAACATGACCTGACTCAGTATGCCATGAACCGTTTAAAAGAAATCCCGGGAATGAGGATTTTGGGTGAAGCGGAGCAGAAAGGAGGAGTCATTTCTTTCTTGGTAGGGGATATACACCATTTTGATATGGGGACCTTGCTTGACCGCTTAGGTATAGCTGTTCGTACCGGACATCATTGTGCGGAACCTTTGATGCACCGTTTGGGCATTGAGGGTACAGTACGTGCTTCTTTGGGATTGTATAATACGAAAGAAGAAATAGATGCGCTGGTGGAAGGCGTGCTTCGAGTAAGCAGAATGTTTGCTTAAATAAAAGTGATTAAAAAGTTCTCCCGGTCAGGATTTTCATACAGAGAATACTGACCGGGAGATTTTTGTTTATAGACTGATTAGTGGATGGCTTTTGTCGCTTCTTTCAACCAGTTTTTTTCTTCCTCGCTGAGGTATGGGCTAAGTGTGGTATACACTTTCTGATGATAATCGTTTAACCATGCCTTTTCTTCCGGACTGAGTAAATCAGGTAGAATCGGTTTGAGATCGATAGGGCATAGAGTCAATGCTTCAAATTTATAGAATTCGCCAAAGTCAGTCGTCTGGTCGTCTACAATCAGCATGGTGTTTTCTGTGCGTACACCATATTCCCCGGCTTTGTATACTCCTGGCTCATTGGTGACCGTCATGCCAGGGAGGAGAAGAGCAGGCATGTGGTTCATACGGAACTGATGAGGTCCTTCGTGCACATTCAGAAAATGTCCGACGCCATGTCCTGTACCATGTCCGTAGTTCATACCTTCTTTCCATATAAACTGTCGTGCCAATACGTCGAGCTGAGTGCCACAGGTGCCATACGGGAAGTGAGCCATGGAGAGCTGTATAAACCCTTTTAAGATAAGGGTATAATCTTTCTTCTGCTCTTCTGTGACGTGCCCTAATGCGATGGTACGAGTGATGTCGGTTGTTCCATCGAGATATTGTCCTCCACTGTCAAGAAGGAGAAAGCCTTCTGGTTTCAGGGTTGCTGCAGTTTCTTCAGTTGCTTCGTAATGTACAATTGCGCCATGTTCCTGGTAACCGGCTATGGTATCAAAGCTGATACCCTGGAAATTCTTTTGCGCAGAGCGGAATTCGTATAGCTTCTGGTCAATGGATAATTCTGTTTCTGTCCCGCTTTTTACGGCGTTTTCTAACCAATAAAGGAAGCGAACCATAGCCACTCCATCGCGTGTCATAGCTTGTTTGAATCCGGCTATTTCTGTAGCGTTTTTAATAGATTTCAAATATAATACCGGAGATTCGAGTAACTTTACCTGACTGCTTTTGCTGGCAGCCTGATAAAGGGTATAATTGGTTGAACTGGGTAGCTGTAAGCAGCCTTCTTTATATTCCTCCAGATCTTGGGCTATTTGTGTATAGTCTTTAATAGAAACCTGGTTTGTTTCTAAATAGCGATGTACCTCATCTGTTAGTTTATCCGGCTGGATGTACAATGTACTTGAAGTAGAGGTGATGAAAAGATAGGAAACGAATACCGGATTGCAATGTACGTCAGTGCCTCTTAAGTTTAAAGTCCAGGCTATTTCATCCAAGGCGGAAATTAAGATGCCATTGACTTGATTTTCTTTAAGAATAGCTTGTATCCGACTGATTTTTTGATTACATGCCTCTCCGCTGTATTCCAATGGCAAAATGAATGGAGGGTTCAGAGGCAGTGAGGGGCGGTCTCTCCATAATAAATGGAATGGGTCTTCTACATTAACCAGCTCTAAATGGTATTTTTCAAGTGCTTTTTGTAATTGGACGCCATCGGAAAGGCTGGTACTGAGCCTGTTGTCCGCGTGATGGTAGAAGCCCCTGACCACGATACCTG
>OGJV01001146.1_pt1 | contig 11966 bp, 8 predicted proteins | sample 1572271 | NCBI WGS metagenome assembly OGJV01 (sample SAMEA2582107, study PRJEB24529) | metagenome | biome: Human gut stool | place: China | collected 2011
CTTACCTGACTAGTGTGCGCTTCGACATGAGGTGCATCAACTTTTCATCAGATATAAATAAGGTAGTAAAGGAATCGGATACACTAATATTCGTAACTCCTTCGCCATATCTGAAAAGCCACCTTAAAAAGCTAAAGACAAAACTCAAGGATAAATTCATTGTGACGGCAATCAAGGGAATTGTTCCCGATGAAAACTTGATTGTGTCCGACTACTTTCATAAAATGTACGATGTTCCAGAAGAGAACATTGCTGTACTGGCTGGTCCATGTCATGCAGAAGAAGTGGCATTGGAACGCTTGTCTTATCTGACCGTCGGATGTAAAGACATTGAAAAAGCGAAGATGTTTGCCCGACAGCTTTCGGGACACTATATCAAGACATCGGTCAATACCGATGTAGCAGGTATAGAATATGCATCTGTTTTGAAGAATGTGTATGCCATAGCTGCCGGAATATGCAGCGGCCTGAAATACGGAGACAACTTTCAGGCAGTACTGGTTTCGAATGCTCTTCAGGAAATGAACCGTTTTCTCAAGATTGTACACCCCATTGAACGGAATATCATCGATTCGGTCTATCTGGGCGACCTTCTCGTGACTTCTTATTCCAATTTCAGCCGTAACCGCGTGTTCGGTACCATGATTGGTAAGGGATATTCCGTAAAAAGTGCCCAGATTGAAATGGAAATGATTGCCGAAGGATATTACGGAACCAAATGTATCAAGGAACTGAACAAGCACCTGCATGTCAATATGCCCATTGTGGATGCCGTCTATAATATTCTTTACGAACGTATATCACCAATGATAGAAATCAAATTATTAACTGACTCATTTAGATAAAATCAGAAAACAGTTATGGAAAACATTAATCTGAACATTGAAAAGACTTTAGATTTTATATCTAAGGAAAAATTGGCTTCTTATGAACCAAAGGTAAAAGCTTGTATGGAAACGCTGGAAAAAGGCACAGGCTTAGGAAACGACTTCTTGGGTTGGTTGCATTTACCTTCTTCCATCACAAAGGAACACTTGGATGACCTGAAAGCTACCGCACAGACACTTCGCGAAAACTGCGACGTAGTAATCGTAGCTGGTATCGGAGGAAGTTACCTGGGCGCACGCGCAGTCATCGAAGCCATGTCAAACAGCTTTGCCTGGTTGCAGGAGAAAAAAGCCGGACAGCCTACTATTATTTTTGCCGGACACAACATCAGCGAAGACTACCTGTTCGAACTGACAGAATTCCTGAAAGACAAAAAATTCGGTGTAATCAACATATCTAAATCTGGAACAACTACTGAAACCGCTCTTGCTTTCCGTCTGCTGAAAAAGCAGTGCGAAGACCAGAGAGGTAAGGAAATGGCTCGCAAGGTTATCGTAGCTGTTACAGATGCCAAGAAAGGTGCAGCCCGTACAACAGCCGACAAAGAAGGTTACAAATCATTCATCATTCCTGACAATGTAGGCGGACGTTTCTCTGTATTGACCCCGGTAGGCTTGCTTCCTATTGCAGTAGCTGGAATCGACATTGACCAGCTGGTTGCCGGCGCTTGCGAAATGGAAAAAGTTTGTGCCAACGAAAACATGTACGAAAACCCGGCTGCTTTGTATGCTGCTACTCGTAACGAACTGTATCAGAGCGGAAAGAAAATTGAAATCTTAGTAAACTTCCAGCCGAAACTTCACTACTTCATGGAATGGTGGAAACAGTTGTACGGTGAATCTGAAGGCAAGGACCTGAAAGGTATCTATCCGAGCTCTGTAGACTTCTCTACTGACCTGCACTCTATGGGACAGTGGATTCAGCAGGGTGAACGCAGCATCTTCGAGACAGTGGTTTCTGTAGAAACTCCAAGCCACGAACTTCACTTCCCGAGCGATGAAGAAAACCTGGATGGACTGAACTTCCTGGCAGGCAAACGCATCGACGAAGTAAACAAGATGGCCGAACTCGGTACACAGCTTGCACACGTAGACGGTGGAGTTCCTAACTTGCGTGTAAGCGTTCCTTCATTGAACGAATACTACTTGGGACAGCTTATCTATTTCTTCGAAAAGGCTTGCGGAATCAGCGGATACCTGCTCGAAGTAAATCCGTTCAACCAGCCGGGCGTAGAAGCTTACAAGAAAAACATGTTTGCTCTTCTGAACAAGCCGGGATACGAAAAAGAATCTGAAGCAATCCGGGCTCGTCTGAAAAAATAAATAAACGAGGGATTATCACTCTCCGTTTTTAATTGACAGGCACGAATTACATGAAAAGCACTCTTTCTTTCTACAAGGAAAGTGCATTCATGTAATGCGTGCCTGAATATTATAAACCATATCATCATGTTCCAACAAGAAATCAACCAATATCTTACCACCCATCATTATACACGCATCGACTTAAAGGCTGTATTGTTCGATATGGACGGGGTATTGTTCGACTCCATGAAGAATCATGCCACCGCCTGGCATGAAGCAATGAAGCAATACGGAATGAGCCTGAGCAGAGAAGAAGCCTACCTCCACGAAGGACGTACCGGTGCGGCAACCATCAACATCGTCAGCCAGCGAGAAAGAGGCTATGAGGCCGATGAGGAAGAAATCAAACGAATCTACCAGACCAAGAGCGATATATTCAATCAGTTGCCCAAAGCCGACCCTATGCCCGGTGCATTCGAGGTCCTGAAAAAGATAAAAGCCGCCGGACTGATTCCAATGGTTGTAACCGGCTCCGGACAACTCTCCTTATTGGACAAGTTGAACCACTACTTCCCCGACATCTTCCAACGAGAACTGATGGTAACCGCTTTTGATGTAAAATATGGAAAGCCCAATCCTGAACCTTACCTGATGGCTTTGCAGAAAGCCGGCATACAAGCCAACGAAGCGGTAGTCATTGAGAATGCGCCGTTAGGAGTCAGAGCAGGAGTAGCTGCCGGTATCTTCACCATTGCACTGAACACCGGCCCGCTTCCCGACAACGTGCTTCTGCAAGAAGGTGCCAACATCTTGTTCCCCTCCATGGCTGCCTTCAACGAAAACTGGGAGACATGTCGTCAAAGTTTACAAGATACATCCCTATAAAGAAAAATCCCCGGAAAACAAGTACGACTTCGCTTTCCGGGATTTTTTATCTCAACTAAAGTTCTTTATTCCAATGCAAACAACTTGCTTCTTGACAACAGAGAAGCTCCGATGACGTTTGCCTTTTCTTTCAGTTCCGACAATACAATATCCGAATCCTTATACATTAAATTCAGCGTATATTTACGGACTGCCGAAATAACCGGAGGCAACAAATACTCTCCTACCTTCGAGAATTCTCCTCCGATAATTACCTGTTCCGGATTGAACACATTAATCAGGTCACCAATGTGACGTCCCAGTTTCGCGCCAATCTCTTCTACCAGCTCAATGGCCAGCACATCTTCACGACGAACAGCAGAAATAATATCCGCTAAAGTTATTTCATCGATGGATTTCTCTTTCAGCAACACAGAGTTTTCTCCCTGACGCAGACGGGCAATAAACTTGCGATACAAAGCCGAGCAGGATACCTCCGTTTCAATACAGCCTTTCTTCCCGCAATAACAAATCTGCTGGTTATCATATCCGTAGTTATGTCCAAACTCACCTGCAAAACCAGCCATTCCCGAATACAGTTTACCGTCAATGATAATAGCAAGTCCCAAACCCCAGTTGACATTCACATAAATCAGGTTCTTCGGACATTTCTCTGAACGCATGATGTATTCTCCGTATGCCATCGCACGGCTATCGTTATCAATGCACACATTAATTCCTAATCTGTCTGTAAACATCTCAGCCAAAGGCTTGTCACCGAAAGTCAGATGCGTGTAGCTGCAGCCCGTTTCCGGATTTACTCGACCGGTCATACCAATGCAGATATTCAGAATCTTTGATTTATCGCACGGAAGTTCATCGATAAATGTTTCTATTTCCTGGCAAATACGTTCCAGGCATTCCGGAGTGTTTTCCAGCTTAAACGGAATTTCCATCTTGGTTTGAAGCACATCCCCCTTAAAGTTGATTGCCCCCAGGCTTAACGACTGCACCGCCATCGCTACCCCGATAAAATAGGCAGAATCCGCATTCAGTCCATACAAACTTGGATGACGACCTCCACTGGTTTCCAGTTTTCCACAATCATTCACATATCCCTCCTTGCACATTTCATCCACAAACTTTGTCACGGTAGGCACACTTAGTCCCATCGATTTGGACAAATCTGTGATTGTAGTGCTTCCTGCATAAATCAGGTGCGTAATGATACGCTGCTTTACCAATGCACTTTTTACGCCTTTCTGTATATTCTTCAATAGAGTCTGACCCATATTTGTTATTTTTTATAGAAACATTTACAAATGTAGAATTTTTCTTTAAAAACTCATGCATAAAAAAACTATTTTTTTATTTGCCTTTCTGAGTAAGCTTTGATATATTTGCATGGAGTAAGAAAATTCTTATCACAAAGGAGAAAGAAACAAGTTAATTTAATTTCAATATTCAAAATTCTAACCACCATGAGATTAATCATTGAACCCGATTACAGTTCTCTGTCCAACTGGGCAGCAAACTATGTTGCAAAAAAAATCAACGCAGCTAATCCTACTAAAGAAAAACCGTTTGTATTAGGACTTCCCACAGGTTCATCTCCTCTGGGTATGTATAAGGCCCTGATTGAATTAAACAAGAAGGGAGTGGTATCATTCAAGAATGTAGTGACTTTCAATATGGACGAATACGTAGGCTTGCCGGAATCTCATCCTGAAAGCTACCATTCATTCATGTTCAATAACTTCTTTAATCATATTGACATCTGCAAGGAAAACATTCACATCCTGAACGGTAACGCAGCCGACCTGGAAGCTGAATGTGCCAACTATGAAAAAGAAATTGAAAAGTTCGGCGGCATCGACCTGTTCTTAGGAGGTATCGGTCCTGACGGTCACATTGCTTTCAACGAACCGGGCTCTTCACTGACTTCACGCACACGTGTGAAAACACTGACTACTGATACCATCATCGCTAACTCACGTTTCTTCGACAACGACGTGAACAAAGTGCCTAAGACAGCATTGACCGTAGGAGTTGGTACTGTACTTTCTGCTAAAGAAGTACTGATTATCTGTAACGGACATAACAAGGCACGTGCATTGCAGCATGCAGTAGAAGGCGGCATCACACAGATGTGGACTATCAGCGCATTGCAGATGCACCAGCACGGTATTATCGTATGTGACGAAGCAGCTACTGACGAACTTAAAGTCGGTACCTACAAGTACTTCAAAGATATTGAAAAGAACAACCTCTAATTCGCTGAATCATGAGAACCAATCTTAGCTCTCAAATTTCACTGAATCGCGTTTCCCCACGTTACTATCGTCCGGGAAACGCAGTAGAACGTTCTGTTCTGACACGACTGGAAAAAATCCCGACCAACATCTTCGAAACAAGTGAAGAAGGTGTGGTACAGATTGCCAATGAAATCGTCGCAAAGATACAGGACAGACAGCGTGAAGGAAAATTCTGTACCATTGCCATAGGTACAGGTGCTTCCCTGCGTCCGCTGTTCACCGAACTGATTCGGAAACACAAGGATGAAGGCGTAAGTTTCCGCAACGTGGTATTCTTCAACCTGTATGAATATTATCCGCTGACCGAAGGTGCTGGAAGCAGTTTCAGCCACCTGAACAAGCTTTTCCTTTCACAGATAGACATTGACCGCCAGAATATCTTTACAATGGACGGTAGCATCCCTCAGGAAGCCATCATCGAACACTGCCGTTTGTACGAACAGCGTATACAGACCTTCGGAGGTCTTGATATGGTTATCATGGGAATCGGACGTGAAGGAAACATCGGTATGAACGAACCTGGTTCACATGCCAGCTCTACTACCCGCCTGATTTTGATTGATGCAACTTCTCGTTCTGAAGCTGCACATAATATCGGTGTGGACAATCTTCCTCCCTGCTCCATCACCATGGGTATCAATACCATTATGGGAGCCAGAAAAGTTTATATGCTGGCCTGGGGTGAAGACAAAGCTGACATCATCCGAAGTGCAGTGGAAGACAAAGTAAGTGATACACTGCCGGCATCTTACCTGCAACTTCACGCCAACACTTCCGTTTGCGTAGACTTGGCTGCGGCAGCCCACCTGACTCGTATTCAGCGTCCATGGCTGGTAACCAGCTGCGAATGGAACGACAAACTCGTAAGAAGTGCCATCGTATGGTTGTGTACTACACTGAACAAGCCTATTCTGAAACTGACCAACAAGGACTATAATGAAAACGGCTTGAGCGAACTGCTGGCTCTTTACGGCTCTGCCTACAATGCCAATATCAAGGTATTCAACGACCTGCAGCACACCATTACCGGATGGCCGGGTGGTAAACCGAATGCCGACGATACCTATCGTCCGGAACGTGCCAAACCGTTCCCGAAACGCGTGGTGGTATTCTCTCCGCATCCGGATGACGATGTAATCTCCATGGGAGGTACATTGCGCCGTCTCGTTCAGCAGGGACATGAAGTACACGTGGCTTACGAAACTTCCGGAAACATTGCCGTAGGCGATGAAGAAGTAGTACGTTTCATGCATTTCATCAACGGCTTTAACCAGTTGTTCGAAAATAGTGAAGACAAGGTTATCAGCGACAAATATGCTGAAATCAAACAGTTCTTCTCTACCAAGAAAGAAGGCGACATGGATACACGCGACATCCTGACCATCAAAGGTCTGATTCGTCGTGGAGAAGCTCGTACCGCTTGTACGTTCAATCATATTCCGCTCAGCCGCTGTCACTTCCTTGACCTCCCGTTCTATGAAACCGGAAAGATTGAAAAGAACCCGATCAGCGAGGCCGACGTAGAAATCGTGCTCAACCTGCTTCGCGAAGTGAAACCTCATCAGATTTATGTAGCCGGCGACTTGGCCGACCCGCATGGTACTCACCGCGTATGTACGGACGCTGTTTTTGCCGCTATCGATGAAGAAAAGAATGCCGGTGCAGAATGGCTGAAAGACTGCCGCATCTGGATGTACCGTGGTGCATGGGCAGAATGGGAAATCGAAAACATCGAAATGGCCGTACCGTTGAGTCCGGAAGAACTTCGTGCAAAACGTAACTCTATCCTGAAACACCAGTCTCAGATGGAAAGCGCACCGTTCCTGGGCAATGACGAACGTCTGTTCTGGCAAAGAAGTGAAGACCGCAACCGGGGTACCGCTGCTTTGTATGACCAACTTGGTTTGGCATGTTATGAAGCAATGGAGGCCTTCGTGGAATACGTACCCCTATAATTTAAGAAACAACCTAACCTAATTTTATACTAACCTTTAACCAAAAAACCGAAAATCCCCGATGGATGTGATATCCCTCGGGGATTATTTTTAGATTTCCATTTATTGCAAATGATATCCCATAGTCATCCTCACCACAGCTACCTGCTTCGAACAACACACCCCAAACTACATCTCATAATTCATTAATCCCATAGCCAAACAAAGCAAAATCCCCCAGACAAGGATCTTCGGGAAAAACCTCAGCCAAAGCCGCAGTAATAGTTCTTGCATTATTCAGCGTATAAGATTTACTTCGGGTCAGCCCCAATCTGAAAGCCATCTCACTGACATGTGTATCCAAAGGGATAATCAACTCACATGGAGAGAAATTCCTCCAGATTCCAAAATCCACTTCCGAATCGCGACGGATCATCCAGCGCAGAAACATATTCAATTTCTTTTGCGGCGCCTTATCCGACACTCCAAACAAACGACAAAGACGTTGCATCGGAGTTCCATCCGTTTCGCAAAGAAGAGCATCCTCCATACTCTCATACCTATTATATATAGTATACAGCCAATGAAACAATTGTGCCATTCTATTTTTTGAAACCGTCCGATAGAACGACTCCTCACCACAGAAATCAGTTTTCCAGTTCCCGGACAACACATACTGCAAAGGCTGCCGGTCCATTATGGAATCCAGCCGTTCTGCCGCCTTCAGTATTTGAGGGCGGGCTCCGAAACTAAGAAAAGCAGTCAGAAAAGCACTGATTTCAATATCCGCTTTGAAATGATAGCGATGCGGGAACTGTACCGGATCAGAAGAAATAAAATCAGAGTTATGATACCGGTCAGCATATTTCCACAAAAAATCAGCCACCGCCATCCGGCTCTCATGAGTTTGCCGTTCTGTAATATAAGACATGAATCGCTCTTGTTCGTTCTTTCGGGTCATAAATAAAACGTTTATGATTTGTACACAAAGGTATATTAAAATAAAATAGATTGCATTTTCAGAAATCAAATTCCATCCTTAATCCTCAACTTGCCTTTTCTATATTCTTTAGGTGAAATCCCCACATATTGCTTAAAATACTTTCCAAAGAAAGACTGCGTAGGGAAATTCAATTGGTCTGCAATCTCCTTGATACTCAGATCCGATCCTTCAAGCAACTGTTTTGCCTCGGTAATCACCATTTGCACAATCCATTGCAAAGCACTATTTCCCGACTTCTCTTTAATGATGGTGGAAAAATAACGTGGAGTAATATGCTGCATCCTCGCATAATAAGCAACATCACGCTCCTTTCTATACAAACGGAAAAGAGCCAGCATGAAATTCTGAAAAATCACATCCTTCTTGTTCTGCGGCAAAGGCTGCATGGGTTGGTTGGCAAAATACATATTCAATATCTCATAGCAAAAAGTCTGCCCCATTGACTTGATCAGTTCCAAAGTCAGGCGTTGTTGCTGCAAATTCACCTCTTGCACATCCTCCGCCTCTATCCTCTCCCGCAAATTATCCAACAGATACTCCAAATGAGCACGTTGCTTATCCGAAAGTGATATACAAGGATGCTTCCGCATAAAAAGCTGGTTTTCCACATTGATCACCCTATTGACGATAGGAATGATATAATCTAAATCCACTTCAACCATAACCCCTTCCGCATCCTCACTCTTATGAAGCAGATGCACCAAGGTAGAAGCCATGTAAATATACACATCACCGGGATTTATCTGAAAATGCTTATCTTCCAGTGAAACCTCCACATTTCCTTTCCGGCAAAAGAAAAGGCCACATTTATTAAATGTCGAAATAATCTGTCCGTCTTTAAAGGCATACAGTTCACTATCCGAAAGAAATCTAAAGAGAAAAGGCATCTGTTGTCTGTCCATCAATCTATACATTCTTTAATTTACTGCAAAATAAATACAAATCGTAAACTTTCCAGCTACATAACAACCCAAAAATATACAAATCGGACAATTTATCATTCATATCAACCTTTTCTATCCTCTTGCTTCGGAATAACTTTGTATCAGAAAACTAATTGCACGAAAATCATAGTAGTATGAAACGAATTTATCTTATTCTAACAGGTATTTCCTTGATCTTACTAAGTTCCTGCGCACAACGTGCCCGGGAAGCCAAAGGTCATCAGACAGTAAAAATAGACACAGTTGTTTCTGCCGACAAACAAACGTTCCTGCAATTTCCGGGAAAGGTAAAAGCCGCACAAGATATCAGCCTTGCCTTCCGGGTAAGCGGAACCATCAGCAAAATACATGTAAAAGACGGCGCCCGTGTACAAGAGGGACAATTACTGGCCGAACTGGACCCCACCGACTATCAAGTACAACTGGATGCTACTGAAGCAGAATACCAGCAAATAAAAGCGGAAGCAGAAAGGGTCATGGCTCTTTACAAAGACAACGGAACCACCCCCAACGCCAATGACAAAGCCGTATACGGGCTCAAGCAAATCACCGCCAAGTACAAACACCATAAAGATCAGTTGGCTTACACCCGGCTCTATGCTCCTTTCAACGGGTATGTCCAGAAACGCCTGTTCGAAGCTCACGAAACCATCGGAGCCGGAATGCCCGTCATTGCCATGATCAGCGGCGGAACCCCCGAAGTGGAAATAAATCTGCCTGCGGCCGAATATATCCGCCGGGAGCAGTTCGACAATTATCACTGCACATTTGATATCTATCCGGGCGAAACCTACCCGCTGAAACTAATCAGTGTCACCCCGAAAGCCAACGCAAACCAACTATACACCATGCGCCTGCAAGTAGTACCCGGCACACGGGCTATCCCTTCTCCCGGCATGAACACCATGGTAACCATCCTTTGCCGTACAGAGCAGGAGAATACTCTTTCTGTCCCTACCGGCGCCATCCTGCAAAAAGAAGGCAAAGCGTATGTGTTCGTCTTTCATCCATCCAGCAATACCGTACACAGACAGGAAGTATCCATACTGCGTTTGTTGAACAACGGACACAGTCTCATCACTTCCAGACAACTGCAACCGGGAGAGCAGATTGTATCCTCGGGCGTACACCACATTGAGGATGGAGAAATTGTAAAACCTTTGTCACCGGTCACTAACACAAATATAGGAGGATTATTATAATGGACATCAGTAAATGGGCATTCCGGAACAGGAATCTGATTTATTTCCTGATAGCGGTTCTGCTGCTCGGCGGAGCCTACTCCTGCTATCAGATGAGCAAATTGGAAGACCCCGAAATAAAAGTGAAGCTTGCCATGGTGGTCACCACCTATCCGGTTGGTTCCTTCCGCCAGCAAGCCTTTGAAGTCACGAATGGGCTTGAAAAGAACATCCGCACCATGGGCAACATTGACAATATAGAAAGTTATTCATACAACGACCTGTCCCTGATACAGATAGAACTGCTGAGCACCGTGCCGGACGATGACGTGGAACAATGCTGGGACATGCTGCGCCGCAAAGTAAGCGACGCCCACGCCCTGTTGCCCGAAGGAGCCACCACCCCGATAGTCAAGGATGATTTCGGAAACGTATATGGTATGTTCTATGCCCTGACAGGCGACGGACTGTCCGACCGTGAACTGTCCGACTATGCCGAACTGGTAAAACGGGAAGTGAACGAACTGGAAGGGGTAGACCGTGTGGAACTCTACGGCAAACGTTCCGAATGCATCAATATCTCCCTGTTGCAAGACCGTATGGCAAACCTCGGTGTTAAACCTGCAGAAGTACTGGCAACCTTGAACGGCCAGAACAAAACCACCTATACAGGATATTATGAAAATGGTGAAAACCGTATCCGCGTCACAGTAAACGACAAATTCAAAACCGTAGAAGATATCGGAAAAATGCTGATTCAAGGACACGATGACGACCAGCTTCGCCTGAGTGACATCGCCCGTATAGAGAAAGCCTACGAGGACCCCACACGCAATGAAATGTTCTATGACCATGAACGCGCTCTCGGTATACTCATCGCTGCCTCCAGTGGTTCGGACATTATAAAAGTAGGCCATGCCGTAGAAAGCAAGTTGGAAGAACTCAAAGCCGAACGTCTGCCCGCAGGAGTGGAATGCCACAAAATCTTCTATCAGCCCGAACGGGTAGGCAGCTCTTTGGGAACCTTTGTCATCAACCTGATAGAATCCGTCATCATCGTAGTACTGATACTGATGATAGCAATGGGGTTCAAGAGCGGCCTTATCATAGGTATCAGCCTGGTCATCACCGTATTCGGTTCTTTTCTGTTCCTTTATTCGGCAGGCGGAACCATGCAGCGCGTATCATTGGCTGCTTTTGTACTGGCAATGGGCATGTTGGTAGACAACGCCATCGTCATCATAGACGGCATACTGGTAGACTTGAAGGCCGGCAAAAACCGGATGGAAGCCATGACCGCCATCGGAAGACAGACAGCCATGCCTCTTCTGGGCGCGACACTGATAGCCATTATCGCCTTTCTACCCATCTACATGTCCCCCGACACCGCAGGCGTCTACACGCGCGACCTTTTCATCGTACTTGCCGTTTCCCTGTTACTGAGCTGGATATTGGCACTGATCCATGTACCACTGATGGCCGACCGCCGGCTGCATCCTGCCATAGATACTGACAGTACCGGAAAGCGAGTAT